>Ga0334885_1000026_pt1 | contig 252876 bp, 238 predicted proteins | sample GraSluR1_MG_8_FD_207233 | JGI IMG/M metagenome (GOLD analysis project Ga0334885, IMG submission 207233) | Sludge microbial communities from methane-producing bioreactor in Wageningen University, Netherlands - Granular Sludge_31_05-R1 | ecosystem: Engineered > Bioreactor > Anaerobic >...
ATTTACTGCCCCAGCAATTTCAACCTTGATTCGACCTAATTTTTGCAAACCTGACTCTGGTAGTAAGTTTTCAGGGCAGCTAGGACAATAACACTCTAAACTCTCCGCTGAAGCTCGCAAGGATTCGAGAGCCGGCCAAGCCAGACTGAGAGCTATAATTATCAAACAAAATGGTAAAAAACGGAAAATGAGTAGAAAAAGACGCCTAGATAAATGTTTAATTGTCATTAAACAAATTATTAAACATTAAGTTGACAAACAACTGACAATTACAAAATGTTCTAAGAAACAACAAAACTAATAATTTTGCCTGGAATATAAATTTCCTTGACAATCTCTCGATCAGCCAACCATTTATTTAAAGCTGGCAAAGCCTTAGCTCTGGATAAAACTTCAGCTTGATCATTAATTAAATCGTGATCTAGAGTTAACTCAGCTCGAACTTTGCCATTAACTTGGATTGCTAGAGTTATCTGCTGACTTTGCGCGAGCGCCGGATCAAAACTCGGCCACTTAGTCAAATGAATCGACTCGACAAACTCCAGGCTTTCTAATGTTTGACGACGCGCTCGCGCCTCATTTGTCTCGCATTTTACTTCACCAAGGGTCTGATCAGCAATATTCTGCCAAGCATATTTAGTCTGACTATATAATTCCTCGGTTAAAAAAGGTGCTAGAGGGGCCAAAACAGCCAATAACTTCAATAGTTCCTGAGCAGTAAACAACAAACCTTGTTCTTCAATTGCCAATTTTTTCCTAGCTAAACTAGCTTTTTCCCATAGGTTGGTCAATTCCATTAACATAGCAATAGCCGTGTTAAATTTAAGCTTGGGTAAATCATCATTCAGCTTTTTAATAGTCTGGTGTAATTTTTGCAACAAGGCCGATCTCTCGTCTAAAGAGCTCTCACTCCTGAGTTGAGCTATCGCCTCAATTTCCTCCACACTAAGTCGATAAAATTTACGCAAAAAGCGTGCTACTCCGGCCACCGCTCGATCATCCCAAGGCTTATCAGCCTCTAGTGGCCCCATAAACATTTCATAAACACGTAGGGTGTCAGCTCCATGTTTCTCAATTATTTCATCTGGATTAATAACATTACCTTTGCTCTTGCTCATTTTTTTGCCATCTGGACCCAAAATCATCCCCTGATGACGCATTTTGGCAAAGGGTTCATCAACATCCAAATAACCCTGGTCTCTTAGAAACTTAGTGAAAAAGCGAGAATATAAGAGATGTAAAACTATGTGTTCTGGGCCAATTAAATAAAGATCGACTGGCAACCACTTCTTGAGGCGTTCTGGTCGAGCAAAAACTTCTTGATTGCGACTGTCGCAATAGCGCAAAAAATACCAACTCGAGTCAACAAAAGTATCCATGGTGTCATACTCGGGAGTCCATCCCTGACCATACAAACGTTTTACTCGCTCTTTGAATTCTTTTGAAGATTTGAGGGGTGATTCACCAGTTGGTTTAAAATCTACATCGTCTGGCAAAGTCCATGGCAAATGTTCTTCTCTGACCGGATGAGCTTTCCCCTCTGGATCATAAACAATGGGAATCGGTGTTCCCCAATAACGTTGTCGAGAAATTAACCAATCACGCAACTTATAATTTACTACTCGTTGACCATAGCCCTTTTCCTCTAAATAATCTGCAATTTTCTCAATAGCTTCTGCAACGGATAAAGCATTAAGAAAATCGGAATTAATAATTTCTCCTTCTCCATCATAAACCTGGTCTAATTGATCAATCTTTTCTTGATTACCATCAGGCCCAGCTACCACCCGTATCACTTCCAATTTCTGATCTGGATGCTGACGATTAACAAATTCCACAAATTCAAAATCACGCTTATCGTGACCGGGAACTCCCACTACCGCTCCTGTCCCATAATTAGCCAAAACAAAATCGGCCACCCAGATTGGCATCTGGCGACCAGTTAGTCGATTAAAGGCATAGTAACCAGTAAAAGCTCCACTTTTTTGTTTACCTTCCTGTTGGCGCTCAAGCTCTGTTTTTTTCTCCGCTTTTGCTAAATACTCAGCTACCTCTGGTTTCTCAGCAGCCACTTGTTTGGCAAATTCATGCTCGGGCGCCAGCACCACAAAAGTTGCTCCAAAATTAGTATCTGGCCGACTAGTGAAACAAGTTATTTCGGCAACAGCTTCACTCTCGACTGCATCGTTCTCATTTTTCTCTCCAAAAGCAAAAACTGGATAAGAAATATTAACCCCTTCATGTCGACCAATCCAATTTAACTGTTGTTGCTTAGTAGCCTGAGGCCAATCAAGACCCTCTAAGCCACTGATTAACTCGTCTTGATATTTTTTAATTTTAAAAAACCACTGTTTTAAATCTTTCTGTATTACCTCACTCTCACAGCGTTCACATAAACCCTCAACCACTTGTTCATTAGCCAATACTGTCTGACAGCTAGTACACCAATTAACCTTGCCTTGTTCTTGATAAGCTAAGCCTTCTTTATATAGTTGTAAAAACAGCCACTGTGTCCAGCGATAATATTCTGGATGATTAGTGGCTAATTCATTAGTGAAATCGTAAGAAATTGCTAAACGTTTAATTTGCTCCCTAAATGTATCAATGGCCGACTTAGTTGTTTCGCGAGGATGGATGCCGGTACTAATAGCATAGTTTTCAGCAGGTAAACCAAAGGCGTCCCAACCAACCGGAAAATAGACCGCTTGGCCGTTCATCCTCTGGTAACGAGCCAAAATATCAAGAGCAGTTTTTGATTCTACATGACCAACATGTAAACCAGATCCACTGGGATAAGCAAAAGCAAAAAGCAAATAACTCTTTTTATCAATTTCTTCTGGATTTAAGTCTAATTGAGTGTCTTGAAAAAGAGCTAGTTTACTCCAGCGTTCTAAGCAGCGTCGCTCCACTTCCTGATGATTGTATTCAATTTTTACCATATGCCTATTTTAGCGCAAAAGCAAAGTTTGGGAAGAGCGCTGTATCTAAATCCTATAACTATCTAAAAAACAGTAGATAAAAAACGTTAAAAAATATAAATAATACAAACGAAGAATCAACGAAGCCTTATTTTTAAGCAAATAAAAAACAAGTAAAAATTAGACCCAAAATTGTCACTAAAAAAGATAAATAAACACGAATTTTAAACGAACTAATATAATAAAGACACAAAACTTTATTAACGCATAATTACCGTATAATTATTGCATGATCTTAAAATCAGATTAACGCAACTAGCCTTTTCGGTATTATAAGTATATCCTAATCGATCAATCTGTTTTGGGTAATGAAAAAAAATAAACTACCCAAAATTATAAAACTAAAATAAATTACACCAAAGATATAACGAATATAGACTAAAAATAGCTGCTATACAGTTGTTTTTTTAGATTTTCTCCAGATAAATACCAGACAGAAAAAAATTAATTAAGCAAATTAAACCCAAAAATCCTATATTTTCAACACTTTTTGTAATTTAGTTAGTATAGATAGGGGTCCTTCTACTTGAGGATAGTAGTGCTTAATTAGACCACTGTCTTCCAGCAAAAAAGTTTCAAACCGATCAAAAATCGAATAAAAAGTCAATTTATGCTGATCTTTTAATTTTTTTATTGGCGATGTAATCTCTATCAGTTCGTCCAACTCTCTGCTAATACTAGAGTAAATTTTTAAACTATCAGCTAATGAAATTTTTTGTCCTATAATAATGCGTTCTTCTCCAATTATGCAATTTCCTAGTTGATAGACCATTACCCCTTGTCGGTAGCGATTATTCAACTCGGCTAAGACCAGATCACTTAATTGACCAGGAAAAAGGAAAATTCCACGCGTCAAAGCAAGACAACCATTCTTTAAAAGAAAAGTTCTTAGATAACGAAAGTTTTGATCAGATTTGATCGATTGTAAAAAGACAATCATTGTCCATTGACCACTCCATTGTCGACGCGCAATAGAAAGAGCCGGAAATTGCCGTTCCAGCTCGTCACTGCCATAGTTTGTCAAGCTATAGAAAACTTCTTCATTTAGCTGTTGCTTAAATAAGTATTCATTTTTCTCTAAATAAAATAATAAAGACTTTAAACCAGCCATAGATAATCCGGGTAGTAAGAAACGAAGCTGCCTAAAACTAAGCATTGGTTTTTCGCCTGGATTATTCTGGAGATCATTTTCGGCTGGATATAAAAGCAAGAGTATTTTTCGAGTATTTTTCTTCATTGTTGTAATAAATTCAATAATATAAATTAGTCCCAAAATAACAGTATTTGAGTTTTCCCCATTATTTTAAACCCGAAGGCTAGTTTTTAGACTTAAAGAGCTTATTAAAAAAACTTTTTACTCAAGTAGACGACCCAGATAAAAAGCATATATTTAGATATTACTTCACATAGTACAACACTTTTGAGTAAATTCACAACTAGCAATTTTGTGAAAGACTTTGCGGAAAACCAAGAATAACTTTTTTACTGATGATATTTTTTGATCTCTTTAAGATAAGTTTGATTGTCATGAAAATGAGTGAAACTACTTTGCAATATATATAGTACTCACCTCTGGAGTGAATATTTAACTGAACTGACCAAAACCCGAATAAAAAACCCTACTTGTTTCGCCTCTATAAATTCTCTAGACTGGAAAAAGTTTAAAAAACCGAAGCTAAATCCCTGTCTAACTCCTCTGGATTAGACAGCCAAAAAAAAGCTAAAAACTAATGCCTGCCAAAATAAACAAAATTACCAAGCAAAACAGTAAAGAAGCAAAAAAACTGAGCGGTGAGCAACAGTTCTTGCAGTTATTGCAAAATCAAGCAGTTGGCCAAACTAAAAAACAAGAACAAAGCACTAACGATAGTCTTAACGTAGCAAAAGAGATCGAAAAAAATCTAAATAACTACCTATTGGCAGTCAAGAAGAGCGGTCGCTCAAAAACCACAATTCGCAATTACAAAAGTGACATCAAGCAATTTTTAGATTTTCTAGGTGAAAAAAATTTAGATGGTTTGGGAAGCAAACCCAAACTCTTAGCTTTTGCTAAGTACCAGAGAGAAAAGGGTTTAAAAGATAGTTCAATTAAGCGTAAAATTGTCAGTGTTAGCCAGTTTAAAAATTGGTTAAAAAAAGAGGGCCTACTCAAGTCAGAAATTCCCCTTGCTCCTAAAAAAGATAACTCTGATACTAAAGATTCAAAAAACATTGATTTGAGGAGAGCCATTAGCCCTCAAAATCAAACAGATCAATTCGAAAATCAACAAACTCAAAACCTCAGTAGTGATGACGAAACTTTAGCGAAATTTACTCAAGAACAAGGAACAAAGAAAAGACGAAACTTATTTGGCAAGGTTAGTCAAGCTAGTAAGATAAGTCGTAAACGAGCAAATAAACTAGCTATTGCGCTTAATGTTATTGCATTATTATTTTTTATTGGCGGCTTAGGCTATCTAGCCTATCAACAATTCGGTCAAGCGGTCTTGTCACTTGCTTATCCGAGCCTACCTACCAGTCCAAATCGGATTCTCTCTTTCCAGGGACGCTTGACCAATACCGCCCGCACTCCCATTGCTGCGGAAACAGATGTCACTTTTGAGCTCTATGATGATGTTACTTCAGGCAATCTGCTCTGGTCATCTAATACTTGTGCTATTACCCCAGATCAAGACGGTATTTTTAGCACTAATCTTGGAGCTGGTAGTGGCGCTGGTAGCGACGATCATGATTGTGGTGGAACTATCGATGACAGTGTATTTACTGAGAATAGCAATGTTTGGCTAGAAGTTACGGTTGGTACAGCGCCAAGCACTGAAACCCTTACACCACGCCAACCAATTCGCACTGTAGCCTACGCCATTAACTCTGAAACCGTACAGGGCATTCGTCCTAGCTTAATTGCTACTCATAGCACTTTGTTAATGCTAAATGACCAAGGAGAATTGGTGCTTGGTACTGATGATCCTGAAATTAAAACTGCTACTGGCAGTAGCTTAATGTTGGAGGCCGATTCGATCATGATTCAAACCCAAAGTGGCAGTGATGGAGATATTGTTTTAGCTCCAGATGGAGTTGGTAATGTAGGAATTGGCACTACTGATCCAATTGCTAGCCTACACACCAGTGGTTCAGCAGCTGGCACCAATTGGTTAGCCTTATTTGCTCAAACCGGCATCACTCCTGAATCATCGGCTGTCATTGACTCATCACAAAATGCTGCTGTAGCGGTTCAGGGCGATGGAAAAGCCTACTTCTTGGGTAGAGATGTAACTAATGATATTGAGTTTATTATGGGCACTGGTGCGGCTGGTGGCGCTTTTGCTGGATCAATGACCAATCACGATTTCTGGCTCAGAACCAATAATGCCGACAGATTAACTATAAAAGCTAGTACCGGTCGAGTCGGTATTGGTGATACAGATCCAGGCCATATGCTCGACGTCGCTGGTAGTGCTAATTTAAGTTTAGGTAACGAATATTACATCAATGATACTTCAGTACTCAATGCCACTACTCTTGGATCAGGGGTCATTAATTCATCTCTAACTTCAGTTGGTACTTTAACTAGTGGTACTTGGAATGCTAGTACCATTACTGAAGCTTATGGAGGAACTAATCAAATAAGTTATGCAACTGGTGACATGCTTTATGCTAGTGCAGCTAACACTCTAGCTAAAAGAACTATTGGTGATACTGGTCATGTATTAACTGTGAGTGGAGGTGTGCCAGTGTGGGCTGCTCCAGGAGCTGCTTCTAATGTACCACTATCCGGTATTACTGCTGCTACAGCTGCTAACACTATCGCTAGTGGAGATCTTGCTCAAGTTTGGAACTGGGCACTAACTACTGCCGGTAAGAGTGCTTTTACTTTTGGAGAAAGTAGTGCTTCAACTGCTACTGGAGATGCTTCTATACTAACTGCTTCTACTCTGGCTTCATCAACAGCCATTCCCCTTTATGTTAAAAACTTGGGTAATGCCGCTTCCTTTAGAGTTGATGACAGTGCTACTGACACTACTCCATTTGTGATTGATGCAAGTGGTAGTGTTGGTATCGGCACCTCTACCCCAGGAACTAAATTGGATGTGGTTGGTGATATCTTAGTTCAAGGTGGAGGCAATCTAGATACCAGAGCTGCTGGTACTCTAGCTATTGGTGGTACCACTCAATCAGGATTAACTCTTGGTAGATCGGGAACCAATACTACTATTAACGGAGATAACATTATTTTAGGATCTCAAGCCACTGTCGCAACTGAAGCAGTTAGAGCTGATCGATCTTTAACTATTACTCAAGATACTAATGTAACGGTAACTAATTCAGGAGTTGCTCAAGATTTGACTACTGATAGAACTTGGACACTAGGTTGGACAGGATTACTTGCTATTGCAAGAGGTGGTACTAACTCCACAGCCACTCCCACTGCTGGAACAGTTGCTTATGGTACTGGAGATGCTTATGCATTTACTGTTGCAGGAGATACTGGTCAATTACTCACCTCACAAGGAGCTGGTGCTCCAACTTGGACAAGTCAAGGTGACGTAGCAGTTAGATGGGACAGTATTGTTAGTCCAACTACTAGTGATCAAACCTTAACTATGGATGCCTTCAACACTACTTGGAATTTTACTAGCGGAGCCTTCAGAATTACTAACAATAGTAATGAAGCATTCTATGTTGGTGGAGGAAAAGTAGGAATTGGCGACATCAATCCAGGCCATATGCTCGACGTCGCTGGTAGTGCTAATTTAAGTTTAGGTAACGAATATTACATCAATGATACTTCAGTACTCAATGCTACTACTCTTGGATCAGGGGTCATTAATTCATCTCTAACTTCAGTTGGTACTTTAACTAGTGGTACTTGGAATGCTAGTACCATTACTGAAGCTTATGGAGGAACTAATCAAATAAGTTATGCAACTGGTGACATGCTTTATGCTAGTGCAGCTAACACTCTAGCTAAAAGAACTATTGGTGATACTGGTCATGTATTAACTGTGAGTGGAGGTGTGCCAGTGTGGGCTGCTCCAGGAGCTGCTTCTAATGTACCACTATCCGGTATTACTGCTGCTACAGCTGCTAACACTATCGCTAGTGGAGATCTTGCTCAAGTTTGGAACTGGGCACTAACTACTGCCGGTAAGAGTGCTTTTACTTTTGGAGAAAGTAGTGCTTCAACTGCTACTGGAGATGCTTCTATACTAACTGCTTCTACTCTGGCTTCATCAACAGCCATTCCCCTTTATGTTAAAAACTTGGGTAATGCCGCTTCCTTTAGAGTTGATGACAGTGCTACTGACACTACTCCATTTGTGATTGATGCAAGTGGTAGTGTTGGTATCGGCACCTCTACCCCAGGAACTAAATTGGATGTGGTTGGTGATATCTTAGTTCAAGGTGGAGGCAATCTAGATACCAGAGCTGCTGGTACTCTAGCTATTGGTGGTACCACTCAATCAGGATTAACTCTTGGTAGATCGGGAACCAATACTACTATTAACGGAGATAACATTATTTTAGGATCTCAAGCCACTGTCGCAACTGAAGCAGTTAGAGCTGATCGATCTTTAACTATTACTCAAGATACTAATGTAACGGTAACTAATTCAGGAGTTGCTCAAGATTTGACTACTGATAGAACTTGGACACTAGGTTGGACAGGATTACTTGCTATTGCAAGAGGTGGTACTAACTCCACAGCCACTCCCACTGCTGGAACAGTTGCTTATGGTACTGGAGATGCTTATGCATTTACTGTTGCAGGAGATACTGGTCAATTACTCACCTCACAAGGAGCTGGTGCTCCAACTTGGACAAGTCAAGGTGACGTAGCAGTTAGATGGGACAGTATTGTTAGTCCAACTACTAGTGATCAAACCTTAACTATGGATGCCTTCAACACTACTTGGAATTTTACTAGCGGAGCCTTCAGAATTACTAACAATACCGATGAAGCTTTGTTTGTTGGTGGGAGCAGTGTCGGAATTGGGACAATAACTCCAGGAGCTAAATTGGATGTGGTTGGAGCTTTTGGCACAGCTACTACTGCTCAAAGAATTACTAATACCACGGCTGCTCACGTTGACAATATTGCCCAAATCGGTTTTGCCCTAAACAGAACTACGGGAGGAATAACAGAAGTAGCACAGATTAGAGGTTTAATTACAGACATTGGCAGCACTTCTTACAAAGGAGCACTAGCTTTTTTAACCTCTACCGATAATGCAGCGCCAACCGAAAAAATGAGAATAAGAGCAGATGGAAATGTTGGCATTGGTGTCACTAATCCTGGTGAAAAACTCGTGGTTGACGGTTCAGCTATTGTTGAAAAAGTCATGGACTATAGCAACAATGCTTATTTTTTAGATCCAGCTTCTTCTGGAGTTTCATTGACTACTGCAGGTAGTGCCGCTATCGGTTCTCACACTCCTGGCACCGCTAGATTGGCAGTAATCGGTGGCAATCTGGGAATTGGTACTACTGCACCAGAGGCACTATTGCAGATTGGAACTCCCCATGCAAGTCAATTAATTGGCAATACACCTGCGGCAAGATTGATAGGTGCTAATGCTAACAGTACTACTACAGAAACACTACTTCGTTTAGTTAGAAAAGGTGCAACTTCAGGACTATTCCCTGCTGTAGCTGATTTTAATGTGTTTTCCTATAGCTCTAGTGGCTCTGGACCAGGAACACAATTGGATATTGTATTAAAATCAACTGCTTCCTGGACTGAAACTGCCGATGCTGTCGTTATGACCTTAAAAGATGATGGAACAGTTGAATTTCCTATGAGTGGAGGTGGAGGGGGTGGTTTAATCGTTGGTGGTACAAGTTCTGTAATTTCTAATACTTCTGGAGACATTACTATTGCTGCTGCCAGTGATCAAGTAAGTCTAAATAGTGGTAGCTTAATTAATTTTGCTCAATTGCTTGGTGCAAGCGGTAGTGCTGGGGCCCCTACTTATAGTTTTAGCACGGATAGTGACACTGGTATGTATAATCCCGCTAGTGACTCTCTTGGATTTTCAGTTGGCGGCAGTGATGCATTACATATCCTTTCAGATGGTAGCGTAGCTATTGGCGACACCAGCACCTCAGGCACCCTAGACGTTGTATCCAGCGCTACACCAGAGCTCTATATTAGAACTAGCGCAACCAGCGCACAAGATGCCATTCTGCACCTAATCGGAGCAAGAACTACTTCAACAACTAGTGATATTGGACAAATCAGATTTACTGATTCTTCTGCCACTGGTGGTGAACTAGCTTATATAACAGCTAGAAAACAAACCACCAACACAAATGAAGGTAATTTATTATTTTGGACCACTACCACTAGCGGAGGCTCACCAACTGAAAAAATGAGACTAGATAAAGATGGCAACCTGGGAATTGGTAAAACTGCCCCTCTAACCGGCGTACATTCTTCAACAAATGTGATGGCCGACAATGCCTTGTATTACAACTACACTACTGGCGGAGGAGCTACTTTGTGTTATAGCGCAAGTACTACTTATACTGGATATCAATTTATTAGACCATGTGCGTCTACCCAAAACTTAAAAGAAGATATCAAAGATCTAGGAGATGGACTGGACACACTGATGCAGCTCACCCCTCGTGAATATATCTGGAGAGAAGATGGTAGAAAAGATTTGGGTTTTATTGCAGAAGAAATAGAACAAATTAATCCAATGTTTGCCACCTATCTAGAGGGAAAATTAATTAGTGTTAACTATGTCCACCTCACAGCTTTGTTAACAAAAGCGATACAAGAATTAAATCTCAAGTATATTGATTTCGTTGAAAAAACAAATCAAAGAATTACTCAATTAAATAACTCAATTGCAACTGCCATTAACACCAGTCTTCTCAACGCTCAAAAAATTGTGACAGAGCAAATAGAAATTGGTGGCCAGACTCTCGATCAATATATCAAAGACGTTGTTCAACTAGCCCTCAATAATGATGAGCTAATTACATCAAATAACAACTTAAGTGTTGCAGAAAAACAACCCACTATTTTAGCTGAATTATTGATTGAAAATAATTTAGGTGAAAATGTAGCCAGTATCGATAATCAAGGTAATGCACAACTAGCTGGCAATCTTGCAGTTGAAGGCTCTAGCCAATTAAATCAATTAACAGCCGAAGAAGCAGAAATTAATAGTGCTCGAATGAATACTGCCTCTGTTTCTGGAGAACTTCATGCCCAGTCCATAACTACCGACAATCTCTATACCAATAGTGTTGATGCCAACATCATCAACGGCCTACAGGAAAGACTAGAAACGGCGGTTGCCAAGCAACTAGCAGACTCTACTCTACTTGCCTCATTGATGAATAATGACACTACTACTGAAGAATACCTAGAACAAGTGGCTCAAGATAACAACATTGATCTAAACAACACTAATAATGACACTGACTTAAACAATGATGAAAACAACTTCATAAGTGATACTATCACAGCACACAATGCTTATATTGATGGTTATTTTGAAGTTAATGGTAGTGCTTTAATTGAAGAAGCTCTGGCAGTTAAGCAGACCCTATTGGTCGGTGAGGGTTTAACTATGGGAGATGGCTATATAGCTTTCCAAAATAATGAAAATTATGATTTATCCATTCAGCCAGCTGGTAGAGGCCGCTTATCTTTAATGGCTGACTTATTAGTTCTAGACGAAAGTGGTCTAATTACCATTGGTGGTGATCTTAAAGTGGCTGGTACTTTAGAAGTTGCTGAAGAGCTAAAAGTCAAAGATACTCTACTCACCAATCTCATTAGAGCCGAAAACCCTGATGAAAATATTCGCATACAGCTTGCTCAAGCTGTCGCTAACGAAATGGGCGAAGAAGTGATTAGACAAAATAATTTTGAGTTTATAGATGAAAAAGGAGAACCAATAGCAACAATGTCTGCCAGCGGAGATCTGACCTTGCGTGGTGGTCTAAAAATTGATCAGATGCCTGCCAATGCCAGTGCTTCTGCTGATGCCAGTGCTTCTGCAAATATCAACAATAACAGTGCTGGACAAGCAGTCATTCTTGCAGGTCAAACTGAGGTGAAAGTTAAAACTTCTCGTCTTACTGAAAACAGCATGATTTACATCACACCTCTTACATCTACCAACAATCAAGTTATTTATATTAAAAACAAATTACTAGACAGCACATTTACTATTGAAAATGAAGCAGAATTTATTGCTGGTTTTGATTTTGCTCTAAATAAGGATGTTCAATTTAACTGGTGGATTGTCAACTAGATAAAATTAGATATAAATATTACAAAAAAAACGCCATATGCTAATTACATGTTTTCAAAATGAAAAATTTACAATACACTGTTATTATAGTATTAATTTAAATTTTAAAAATGTCTAAATTCCATCCAAACAAAACAAAGCTCTTCATAAACATCGCCACTCTTATTGCACTTGGACTTATTTTCTCCTACCCAAATAAATTAGAGGCCAACACTCTGTCCGTTAGTCAAAATAATCAAAAATCGACACCAGTACTAGATTATGTTGCCATTAATAATGAGGTTGTAGATAAAAACCAATCAGATAGAGTGCGTGTTTCCGAAGGCGATGCGGTTAAAATAGCCGGTCAGGCCCAACCAGGAGCTAAAATTACTATCATTTTTGGAGAAAGACAATTAGAAACAACCGTTGATCAATATGGAAACTGGTTTGTTCTCTTTAGCGTTTTAAATCTAGAAGATGGTTTCTATGATATTCAGGCCAAATTAGACAAAAGTGAGAATTTTTCTAGCCTATCAGAAGAAGGTGAAGAAGAAGTGACTTTAAGCACAATATCTTTAGGAGATGGACTTGAGGAAATTGAAGCAGAAGATGAAAACAATAAACTATTTGCTACTCAAACTAATTGGCTCAGCAATATTGGAACTAAACAATTAATGACATATCTAATTGTAGTTGTCGTTCTTGTAGGTCTAATAATAAGTGGGATTATCCTCAGCAAAAATAAAAAAGTAGTTGATAAGGTAAAAGAAATAAAACAAAAATTTATAAAAAGATAGAATGATCAAACAAAAAAACAAAAAAACCTTAAAAATTTTTTATTTAGTTGTAATAACTTTAGCCTGTTTAACTATGGCCAGCTCGGCTCATGCTTCTTATGGCACGCCGCCAACAGCTCCAACCGCCCCTCTGTGTGAAGGTCAGACAAATCCTACTGGCATTACCGATACTTCACCAGAATTTAGCGCAATTTTTCAAGATCCAGATATAAATGATTATGGAATGCATTATCAATTACAAGTTTTTGAAACAGCGGATCTTTCTGGCAGTATGTGGGATAGTGGTAAAGTCGCAATGACCAATACAAATATCGGTGCTAGATCTCCAGATATAACTTATGCTGGAAATACCCTGTCCTTAGATGGTAGTACTTATTATTGGCGGATTAGGTTTTATGACAGAGAAGATACAGAAGGCGCTTGGTCAAGCATTGCTTCATTTAGCATGAACGTTCCACCCACAACTCCAACAGCTTTATTGACAAATGGATTAACCAACCCGACCGAAATTGAAACTACTAGTCCTTATTTTAGCGCAATTTTTCAAGATCCAAATACAGGAGATTATGGCACTTATTATCAAGTTCAAGTCAACACATCAATAAATTTTGATGGCACCAGCATGTGGGATAGCGGCTTGCAAACCATGACCAATACAGCTATTGGTGCTAGATCTCCCAACATAACTTATGGTGGTAATGCCCTATCCTTTAACGGCACTACTTATTATTGGAGAATTAGATTTTCTGATAATCAAGGTGGCGTAGGCAATTGGTCTACCGCTGGAAGTTTTGCTACAGCTAATCTTGGTCCAGAACGTCCGACAAGTTGTTTGTTAAAAAGAAATGCCGAGAATACAGAATTACTGATTTTGTGGGATACAGAACTAACAGGCGTAGAAAAATTCATTATTCAACGTAATGTTAATGACACGGGATTTGCTGATTTAGACACCAATGTCTCCTCGTCTTTACGCGAATATACTGATGATTCAACGACTGCAGGCAATAAATATCAATATCAAATTGCCATTGTTAAAAATCAGGTAACTGGAGAGTGGTGTCAAACACCAGCCTTAAATATTGGAGAAGATGGTGAAGGTGGTGGCTTGGAATTCCAAGGCATTAATCTTGAAGGTCTAAATCTCTAAATAAAGATATCGATTAAATTATCTTAGTTTTTTGCGAAGCATTAATCTTCACACACGTAGAAGAAGTTGGGTATTGGTGAAATAACCTGACAGCGAGTAACACTAGCTGCTATGTCTTTATCTGAAGCGTTCTCTAAGGTGGTGCTTAACAAAAAGCCTTGTCCAGCATCTCGAGGCGTATAGGTGTAGTTATCAGATAAATCTTTGGTATATGTCTGACCAGCTACTTCAAAAGTACTGCCAATACATTGATCACAAGTACTGGGATCACTGCAACAAATTTTTTCATCAATAGAAGACTGGGGGTAACTATTATAATCATTAAAATACATCCTAAGAGCAGTTTTTAGTTGTGCTAAATCATTTTTTCTCTTACTGTCTCTCGCTCGCTCACGCATTCCAATTAAATTGGGTAAAATTATTGCTATTAAAACACCTATAACAGCGATAACTATCAATAATTCTATAAGAGTAAAAGCTTTTTTTTCTTGATCAAATTTGCTAATTTTTATCATAATTTAAACCTTGCCTCTTAATTTTAAAATATTGTAGGCTCCTCACTTAAATTACTGCTCTTAATTACATAATTGCAACTATCACTTTCTCCATTACAATTGGTGTTTGCATAAAACGCTGGATTACCACCACTGAGTGCCATTGATGGATCCTCTTCATTTTCTAAACGGGCAAAAAGATAATAACCATTATTCTCTTGACGATAATAATATTTCCAATTTGTTAAAGGATCTTTAGGTAACATGTTCATGTATAGGGTGTCGTCAGAACTATTTGACCAAATCTCTCCCCATACACATGCTTCTAATGCATCCATTCCACAACCCTCAATTTGCCCATCTATGGAACTAGAGAGTGGATAAGATCCGTAATCATTATGATAAAGCTCAAGTGCTTTGGAGATACTGGCTAAATCTTGCTTGCGAGCACTATCTCTAGATTTTTGTTGTACAGTGCCAAAAGACATTAGTCCTATACCTGCTAACAAGGCTAAAATGATCATGACTACCAATAATTCTAATAGCGTAAATCCTGAAGATGCTTGTTGTTTATTTAAATTTTTTGTCAACATAATTATTTTAGAATTAAAAAAACGGAGTACACTCTGTACTATTATAACAATCATTCAGTGTTCTGTATGGCCCACCAACACTACAAACTCCTCCTGAGGATGGCCACCAAGAATTGCACTGATTTCCTGGACCAGGACAACAATAACAATGTTCATCAGGTGTACATAGAGCAGGATCTATTGTTTCTGCTGGTGGCGGGGTTTGATCAAGCGCTATTCCTTCAGCTATACCATAATTATAGCTTTCTGGTGAAGAAATTCCCGCTGGTATTCCTCCACAACCTTCTGGACAACCAACTGCTTCTATATCAGGATCATTAATAATACCTATGCGAGTTAGCACTCTATAGCCACCACAATTATTATTAGCAAAAATATCAGATATTGGTAAATATAAATAAGGAACACCTAAGGGGTCGCAGGGGATCTCTGATAAATAAGGCCTTAACTCTTCTCCTCCACAGTTTTCTAAAATATCATCCGGAGGATAACAGCTATTGTCATTATAATAATTTTCAAATGCAATTTTTATCTCTTTTAAATCTTTTTTGCGATTAGCATCTCTGGATTTATCTATTTCACGACCTATGGTTCGATAAAGAGACACCATTAACAATAAAAGAATAGCCACCACTATTAATAGTTCTACTAGAGTAACAGCTTTTTGAGTTTTTTTCTCTGATTTTTCGAGCAACTGCCGCTTCACTTTAATAGTTTTTTTCGCTATATTGAACATAGAAATTGTTTGTGTATTTAGTGTAGTATAAACTAGTAAAAAAAACAATTAACTAGCCTGGAAAATATGTTCAAAAACAATAAGACAAACGCCTTTACCTTGTTCGCTCTAATCTTAGCATTTTTATTACCTGTTTTATTGATTCCCTCCATTAATAACCCTTTTGTTAGCACCAAAGGCATACTGTTATTTTTCTTAGCTTTAGGTACTCTGGTCACTTACATCGTTCAGAGTTTTAAAGAGAAAAAATGGCTAATTAGTTCCAATCCCCTAGTGTTACCTCTCGTTCTCTTTGCTGGAAGTATCTTACTAAGCAGCTTAGTTACTCATCAATATCCCTTTGATCAACTGGTTGGTTGGGGTGGTTTTTTCTTAAGCTTCGCAACTATCATCATTTTCGCGCCAACCCTAATTAAAAAAGATCATAGTCAAAAACTAATACAGGTTCTTAATGTTGCTGGATTGATTATTGTTTTTGGTTCAATATTACAACTATTTGGTTTTGGTTTTAATCAAATTTTCAATCAACTAAGTGTTTTTGAATTTCCCAACAACCTCTCTTTTAGCCTAAGTGGCGGAGTTTTATTAAACATTCAACTACTCTCTGCCCTAATAGTGACCAATATTTTATCTAAAAGTCAAAGATCAAACATTTTGCAAAAAATAATCATTGCTACCTTAGTTGTTGGTTTGGGCATTAATATATATGCCGCTCTACCCAGCCAAGAAACTAGTCCAATATTGTTGCCACTTCCAGCCAGCATAGCTATTGCTAGAGAAAGTTTAGCAGTTAGTCGTACTGCCTTATTTGGTTTTGGCCCAAATAGCTACGGACAAGCTTTTCATTTACTTAAGCCGGCTTGGCTTAATACTTCTGAGTTTTGGCAATTTAGTTTTGAAAGCGCCACTGCTTTTCCTCTAACTTTAATTGTAAGTGGGGGTTTATTGGCGTTTTTGAGTTGGTTGTTTTTCATATCTAGAACAATAACTTTAGTAAATATTAAAAAAACCCAAAGAGCCCAGGTGCTTAAATATTTTATTATTACAGCAATTATCTGGCAAATAATTTTACCTCTTAATATATTAATGTTAGGGCTATTAGCTTTAGTAACCAGCTTCTATCTAGCAGCTAATTTAGACAACTATAAAATTAAAAAATTTTCCTTCAATAATCTTTTTGATCCCTTTAATCTGCAGCCTAATAACAAGGCTAATCGCTATACTTTCACTACAATTTCACTTTTGTTTATGACGGGAGTGATTTTTCTAGCCTATCAACTTATCTTAAATTATGCAGCTCATGTTGCCACTTATCAAGCTACAGTAGCTGTAAGCAAAGAAGATTTTAACCTTGCTTTTGTTAAACAAGAACAGGCACGAAATTTAGCTAACCGCTCAGCAATTTGGCGAAGAAATTATGCAACTACCTCTCTAGAGTTGGCAATAGCTCTATCAAACAAAACAGATATTACTCCAGTAGATCAAGAGCAAGTACTAGAACTAATTAATGTTGCTATTACCGAAGCTAGGGCAGCAACAATTTTACAACCAAAATTTTATCAAAACTGGTTGGTGTTAACTAACGTATATTTACAACTTCTAGAAGTCACCGAAGATGCTGGCCAGTTGGCTTTCGAATCTTTGTCTCAAGCTGTTTTAACAAGTCCCAATGATCCTTTAGTTAGAATGAATCTCGGATTATTGCTTATGAGACTTGAGCAATGGGAACAAGCAAGCAACTTCTTTATTCAAGCAATTGAGCGAAAACCAGATTTAGCTGTTGCCTACTACAATCTAGCTCAAGCTTACATCCAAGGTGGACAAATTTTAGAGGCAGAAAATGCTCTACAACAAGCCCTCGCCCTTATCAATCCGGAAACTGATTTAGAAGATTACACTATAGTTGAAAAAGAATTAGCTGCAGTCAGTGAACAAGCTGATCAATTACGAACTCAAGCTGAAACACAAGCTGAATCTCAAGTTTTGAATTTAGAACCTGAAATAATTGATCCAGGAACAGAACCACTATTAGAAGCAACAGAAGATTCTAGCCTCACCAACCTACTCAACGAACAAGAAACCTCAAATTTATTGCGCGAAAATAGATTAACTTCTGAAGAAGAAGCTCTTAACTAAAACAGCTTTTCAACAGCTTCTACTATGTTTTCTAAACCCTGACCAGTAATAGCACTAAAGCCCAATAAGTCAATTTTTTGTTTTTTAAAAGCCTTCTTAAAAATCTCTATTTCTTCTGGAGAATATAAATCCGTTTTATTGAGTGTCACTATATTTGGTTTTTTTAACAAACCAACATCATGTTGGCTAAGCTCTAAATTAAGACTTTGATATTGATCCCAAAGCAGTTGACTCTTATCTTCAAGTGACAAGGAAGTATCAAACACAATGTTTTCCTCTAAAAAGAGTACATACATTAGTGCTTGGCAATTTTCAATATGACGCAAAAAGTCATGTCCTAAGCCCTTTCCTTGACTAGCACCCTTAATTAAACCAGGTATATCAGCCACCACTATTTCTTGAGTTGATTTTTTCACTTTCATAATTCCTAAATTGGGTTCCAAAGTGGTAAAAGGATAGCTAGCTATTTTAGGATTAGCAGCAGTTACCTTTGATAAAAAAGTGCTTTTACCGGCATTAGGAAAACCGACAAGAGCTAAGTCTGCTAATAACTTTAATTCCAATTTAATTAGTTTTCGTTCACCAAAAGTACCATGTTCTGCTTCGCGAGGAGTAGTCTTTTTACTACTTTTAAAATGAGTATTACCTCGTCCGCCAAAACCTCCCTGACAAAGCACCAACTCTTGACCAGATTCCATCAAGCGACAAATTTCTTCTGGTTCTGCTAAAACTTGAATTGCATCTGGCTCCAAATTGAGATTGCCATCAACCACATCATAATCAATAAAATAACGCTGACGAGCAATACGGCCACTAGGCACCTGGCCTGGTTGTAAATCTGCCGATCTCAATAATCTTTGACTACCATCTTCATTAACAAAACCATAACGCTGTCTTCGATAGGCACTAGTTTCATTTTCTGCTAATAAAGTTACAGTTGTGCCTACTGGAACCTCAACTAATACATCCTTAGCTTGCTGACCATGCTGTTTGCGCTTGCGACCCGTTTGACCATCTTTAGCTGCAATTTCTTTAACTCCTGCATACTGGCGTAGGGTTGAAATAGCATTGCTAGCTCGAATAATAATAGACCCACCATCACCACCATCACCACCATCAGGACCACCTTTAGGTACATATTTTTCACGCCGAAAAGAAATTTTTCCCCTACCACCGTCGCCTGCCATTATTTTAAGAGTAACAAGATCAATCATGAAATAACCTTATCTTAAAAAACTAAGTGGATTTTGTAATGCACCACCTTGGCGAATTTCAAAGTGGAGGTGAGTACCAGTACTTCGACCAGTGCTACCCATTTGACCAAGTACGTCCCCACGTCCTACTCTTTGGCCAACTCGTACTTGAACTACACTTAAGTGGGCATAAAGAGTTACGAAGCCATTCCCGTGATCAAGCATTACTCGATTACCATAGCCGTAACCATCAACCCATCCAGCAACAGTCACCACACCAGCATCAGCAGCTAAAATTGCCCCTCCAGCTCGATTAGAGATGTCTATTGCCTTGTGATAAAAAGTATAGCCCTGACTAATACCTCCGCTAGCTGGCCAAATAAATGCTCCAGTTGCTGAAACAGTACCTGCGTCTGGAGTAATTGTTCCAAAAGTACTACGAGAAGTGCTTGCTATGCTGACAACAGGTTTTAATTCTCCCTCTGGAACCATCAAAAACTGTCCTGCTACTAAATCAAAAGTTTCATCGTTAAGAAATTCGTTAAAAGGATAGTCAACAATCATCTGCACTTGAGAACCACTCAAACCATATTTTTTACCGATCGAATAAATAGTATCTCCTCGAACAACTTTGTGTCTTACACCATCAACCGGTAAAATTTCTAAAGTTTGACCAGGCTTAATAGTACTTTTCTCTGTTAAATTGTTAGCCCATAAAACGGTTTCGCTGCGCAAACCGTATCTTTCAGCAATACTAGAAATAGTTTCATCTTCTTCGACAACATGAGAAATAATTTCTCCTCCTCGATATTGACGAACTTCTTCTGCTTGATAAGTATAAAAATCTGGAGCACTAGCTGTGGAAGTTGCTAAAATAGGCGTAGCCAAAACCAACTGACCATCTGGCGCTTCCTCACTAGCACTTAAAATACGTGGGCCAAAAATCACCATCACAAAACTAAGAGCAATGGTTCCAAAATGCAAAAATGGCCTGGTATATTTACCTCTTTTTTGATGTAAAACAGCAACTAAACCATCTTTGAGGCGTTCAAAAAAATCAAAAAGCACATAAAGACGAATTTTGACATACGCTCTTAAAAAAACAATGAAATCCTGCAAGTCTTTAGCAAGGGGTCTAGATTTTCTATGGCTGCGCTGATGTAAATTTCTATTTAACATAAAGCTTAACCACCTTTGAGAGAAGCTAAAAATTCTTTATTAGACTTAGTCCTTTTTAATTTATCAATTAAAGTACTAGTTCTTTCATCCTTACCCAACATATCTAACATACGATGTAAAGTAATTATAGATTGATAAGTAACTGGATCAATTAACAAATCATCGCGACGAGTACCAGAACGTTGAACATCAATTGCCGGATAAATTCGTCTCTCAGCTAAAGAACGCTCCAGATGTAACTCTTGGTTGCCTGTACCCTTGAATTCTTCATAAACTAAGTCATCCATCCTAGAACCTGTATCTACTAAGGCTGTGCCAATAATAGTTAGCGATCCTGGAACTTCAAAATTACGAGCTGCTCCAAAAAATCTTTTGGGTGGAAAAAGAGCTGCTGGATCAAAACCACCAGACAAAGTTCTGCCTGAAGTTGGCATGGCTAGATTATAGGCCCTTGCTAAACGAGTAATCGAATCTAATAAAATTAATACATCTTGACCTTCTTCGACTAAACGCTTGGCTCTTTCCAAAGCTAGCTCAGCAACTCGACATTGATTTTGCGCCGATTCATCAAAATTACTAGCTGCCACCTCACCTTTACCATCAGTAATTCTGGCAATATGACGATGAATGTCCGTTACTTCCTCTGGCCTCTCACCAACTAAAACTGCCATTAAGTGAATTTTTGGGTTATTTTTCGCTACTCCCAAAGCAATATCTTTAAGGATAGTAGTTTTACCTGCTTTTGGCGGAGAAACAATCAAACTACGTTGCCCTTTACCTATTGGCGCTACTAAGTCAATTAGGCGCAGGGATAAAGGCTCAACATCTATTTCTAGCTTAATTTGTTCGTCTGGGAAAACTGGAGTTAAGCTTAAGAATTTTTTTCGATCTAACTGGCGATATTCCTCTACTGATCGGTCATTAACTCTGTCTACTCGCAATAAACCCCAATAACGCTCATTATCCTTAGGTTGACGAGCTGGACCACTAATTAAATCACCAGGTCTCAATCTAAGACGACGAATTTGTGAGCTAGCAATGTAGGCGTCACGCTCTGATTCAGAAAATTCTGGACGTAATACGCCATGACCATCTTTAGAATTGTCTAAAATACCAGTAATTATTGTTTCGTCATTTTTATTCATATCTTGATGACTATTGTTTGTAGATTTTCCCTTATTTTCAGACTGAGTTTTTCTTTGATCATCTGTTTTTAGATTATTGTTTTGACCAACTCGACGTCGAATCACCCGGGTGGTTGATTTACTTTTATTAACCGATTCTGTTCCAGTGTCAGTTTTTTTATCACTAGTTTTGACAGAAGCATCTTGGCTGTTTTGCATAAAATTACCTTCTAAATAATAAATTTCATTTTTTGAAAAAATAGATAAGAAAAAAGGGGCATCACTTAATAAGAACTGAAAACCAAGGAGATTATGACAAAAAAACGAGAAAAAATCAAGCCTAAAGAAAAAATAAAAAACTTTCTGCGGAGTCTCGGTAGCCTGCCCAACGACCGAGATTCCACAAAAAGTTCTTCGTGCAGGCAGCTTTACTCGGCTATGATACTTTTTGATAGCTTTTTATAGCTTAAGCGAGAATTGTCAAAGACGACAAAAAATGCTAGCTTAATAAGCGATCAGTTGTTGATATTTTTCAACAACGACAGGATTACATTGTTATTTGTGAACTATCAGCGGTAACAATGTTCTCAACAATCCATTCTGTTTAGGTTCTTGACTGCCTTAAAACCCAAGACTTAAACGGGATGGATTTTTTATTCCACCCTTTTTCGAAACTTCCTTAAACTAATCTATATCTATACTAAAGACTAATCTAAGCGTTTGAAAAACGGCTAGAAATTCCTGTTTTAATTAAAGTACTAAGACAAAAATAATTTTAGCAGTTTTTATAATTTTTACAAGCACTAATGATATCCTATAATTTAAAAATTAGCTTTTTTTGAATATCCGATATTATTTTTTTTAGACAATAACTTGAGAGAAAAAATAAAGTTATCCACATTAAAATAAACAATCACATTTTTGCGAAAAACTTGGGAAAACTCTTAAAATTTTGCAATTGCTAAATTTAGCTAAATAATTAAAGTGATTTAATCACTTGACTAATATGCTTGTGAGTCTTGGCAGAAATAATCTTTTTAAAACCTAAGCGCTTGGCCTCTTTTACTCGTCGTTCAAAATAAGCCACTTGTCTAATCTCCCCTAACAAACCAATCTCACCAATAAAAACTGTCTTTTGTGGAATTTTTTTTGCTGACAGCGAACTAGCAATTGCTACTGCTAAACCTAAGTCAACAGCTGGCTCGCTTAATTTAAACCCCCCAGCAGCTGAAACAAAAACATCATAGTTACTTAAGGCTAAACGCGCATGCTTTTGTAAAACAGCCGCCAACACTTGAATGCGATTAAGATCGATACCTCGACCAACTCGACGTGGCATTGCCAATTGACTAGCAACGACTAAGGCTTGAACCTCTGCCAACAAAGGTCTGGTACCTTCCATAACACAAACAGTGGCTGCCCCACTAACAGCTTGATCTTGGTTTTCTAAAAAGAGCTCACTCGGATTATTAACTTCACTTAAGCCCCAATCCACAGCTTGGAAAATACCCACTTCATCACTAGCCCCGAAGCGATTCTTCAATGAACGCAACATCCTCAATTGACCAGATCGCTCTCCCTCCATCAGTAAAACTGTATCAACCATATGTTCTAAAATTTTAGGACCAGCTATTACTCCATCTTTAGTAATGTGACCAACTAAGAATACCGGAATCCCCTGGGCCTTAGCTTGATCAATTAATCGAGCACTAGATTCTCTAATTTGCCCAACACTGCCACTAGCCCCACTCAAATCACTGGTTGTCACTGATTGAATACTGTCAACAATCACTAAATTTGGTTTTTTAGTTGACATCAGTGCAGTAATTTCATCCACATCACTGCTGGTAATAAATTGTAGTGATTGACTTAGTTTGCCACGTAAATTTTTACTTTGGCTATTTTTTAACATTCTTTCTATACGTAAACTAATTTGATTAGGACTTTCTTCGCCACACACATAAAAAATGTTTAAGTCTTTTTTATTATTAGCTGTCATCGCTAACACCATTTGAGTTAAAAGCGTAGATTTACCAATTCCCGGTTCTCCACCAATTAAAACAGTTACTCCCGCCACTAAACCGCCGCCCAACACCCGATCTAACTCCCCAATGGCAGTTGGAAAGCGCTGTTTTGCTTCGCTTAGACGCTCGACTTGAGAAAAATTCAGCATTTTTTTACTTAAAGCTGTTTTAGATAGTTTTACTGAAGACTTTTTTCCCAAACTTTGTTGAGTTAATATTTCTTCAACCAAAGTATTCCACTGCTGACACTCTGTGCATTGACCTTGCCATTTAGCATAGCTAGCTCCACAGTTTTGACAAACAAATTGAGTTGCAGCTGACTTGGCCATGTAATTACTCCTTTTTTAACTTAGTTTCTTTATTAATTAGTTTACTACTAGAAACCTGAGGATTAAATTGATGAACAATTTTAACTTTACCGCCTACAGCTTTAAGCTCCTGCTTTTTAATAGCCAAAAAGGGAGTATGACTAGATACGGCTAAATAATCTGGCTTAATAAGCTCTAACCAAGCTCGTCTCACTTGTTCCTGATCAAAATCAGCTGGTAAGACAAAAATAACATCAGCTATGCCCCATTGTTGTAAATTTTCTTTACGTTTGGCTACAGAATTAATTGGTCGCCCTTGACCCTTTAATTGTCTGACTCGCTGATCAGTTTCTAGACCTACTAACAAAATACTAGAAAGTTTTTTAGCAGCTTGCAAAAACTGCCGATGCTGATGATGCAAAACATCAAAAACTCCAGTTACCAGAGTTAGTTGGCTACGACTGCGTTGTCTCACTCGTAAAATTGTCTTTAGTTCTTCTGGTAAGTCCATAAGCCTATTCTAACCAATGATCTGTTAAAATAAAAAGGCAAAATGAAAAAGAAAAAAATAGTCGTTATTGGTGGTGGAACTGGCACAGCAGTAGTTTTGAGTGGCTTAAAGCAATATCCTCAACTAGCAATCACTGCCATTGTGGTAGTTTCGGATAATGGTGGCTCTACTGGTCGACTTCGTGATGAATTCGGTTTTTTACCAGCTGGAGATTTACGCCAATGCTTAGCTGCCTTAGCAACTGGAGAAAATGAACCTTTAATTCGTGATATCCTTTTGTATCGATTCAGTGAACAATCTAGTCTCAAGGGACACAATTTAGGCAACTTAATTTTGACAGCGCTTGAAGATCTGGCCAAACAACGTAAAGACAGTTCTGCCAGAGCTATTGAAATTGCCAGCAAGATTTTTGAAATTGCTGGTCGAGTCTACCCGATCAGCGAACAGGCAGCCGACTTAGTAATAGATTATGAGGATCGGCAAATTATTGGAGAAAAATATTTAGATGATCCCAAGCTCGGCGGTCAAAAAATTAAAAAAATTAAATTCAAAAAACCTCAAAAAATTTACCATCGAGCTGCCCAAGCAATTAAAGAAGCTGACTTAATTATTTTAGGTCCAGGCGATCTATATGCTAGTTTATTAGCCAACTCTTTGGTTAACGGTTTTGCAAAAGCATTGCAAGATAATTTAAATGCTGGAGGTAAGTTTGTTTATGTTCTCAATTTAATGACACATTTTTCTCAAACTCATCAAATGTCAGCCCTAGACCACTTAAGAGAAGTTACCAAATATTGTCAACGACAACCAGATTATATTCTTATTAATCGAGAAAAAATTGCTCCAATGGTAATTAAACACTATGCCAGTCAAAATGAATGGCCAGTCCTTGATGATCTTAATCAGGCTAAAAAACAAAAAAAATTATCTAAAATTGATTGGTCAAAATTAAAAATTAGAAGACGTAGCTTATTATCTACAGTTTTAGTCAGTCATGACCAAAGTCACAGCCACAGCTTACTAAGACACGATAAGGATAAAGTAGCCAAGGCAATTCTTGAAATTCTTGATTAAATAACTAATTATTTTTAGTATCTTTCTATAACCTGACTCACCCCTACACTAATTTCTTCTAAAGCTTTAGCTGGTTCTGTACCAGCCAACACTGCATTAATTGCATCAGCATAATATTGAATAATTTGATCGTTTATTCCGTTGTCATGGGTTCTACTAGCCATAGGAGAAAATTGAGCAAAAGGAGCATCTTCAATAAAGGCAGATAACAAAGGATCATCACTTAGCTCACTAGCCATGTCAACACGAGGATAAATTTCTCCAAAAGGTCTAACCAAACTAGCACTATTGAAAAAATCTCTCAAAACTTCTTGCGAAGACAAATATTTTAAAAATTTCCAAGCTGCCTCTTGTTTAGCACTATTCTTATTTACTCCCTCAGCCCAAAAAGTTGCCCAGGTAATTTGTTCTTCACTGGAAAGTTGAGGAAGAGTTGCTATAGCAAAATCTAAATCTGGGTTAAGAGCTATAACGTCTAAAGCCCTCCAAGATGGAGCAAATATCATTGCTACTTCACCTCTAGCAAAAGCAACTGTTGAATTAGGTAAATTATTTGACCAAACTTTATCCTGCTTCAAAAAGTTAGTATAAAAAGTTAAAGCATCTACAACATTTTGGCTAGTTGGATCAGCTGGATCACCTCCATTTTGCAAAATTAATAAAGCTAAAATATCTGAGAAATGTTCTACATTGCTGGCATTGCCAATAGCTAGACCTCCTTGAGTAATATTATCATCTCGACGAGTGCTGACATTGCTGGGTACAGTTAGTTGGTTGGCAGCACTACGTAGTTCTGACCAAGTAGTAGGTGCACTTATGTTGGCGGTTTGCAGCATTTCTTTATTGTAGAAAAGAGCTAGACCCTCATACATAAGCGGAATACCAACGATGCGACCTTCTAATTGTAAACTTTCATAAGCAGCTGGATAAAAAGTTTGTTGATATTCAGCATTAGACATAATGCTTGTGGGCATGGCTGCTAGTTGATCATTTAGCATCGGTGTCCAAGTCATATGATAACGAAACACATCAGGCCCACTACCAGAAGTAAGGGCTTGTTCTAATCGCTCTCGATAATCCCGATGAGATTGTTTGCGATAATCAACTCTAATTCCTTCTTGAGCTTCAAAATCACTAAGAATACTGCTCAAAATCTCTCCATCCTCCCATAGACCCCAATAAACAATATTAATAACTTCTTTTGGCTGAACTGGTTCGCTGTTCTGTTCAGCTGGTGGCGGAGTTGGTGTTGGACTACTATCTTGGGCAAAGAAAATTCTAAAAACTAAAAAAGCAATTAGCCCCAATAACAATACTCCTAATAATATTAGTATTGGCTTAGGCAGTGAAAACTTAGCTTTTTTACCAGTTTCTTTTTCTATCTTTTTAGTTTGTTTTGGGTTTTCTGCTGAAGGAGTGTTTGAAACTGATGCCGAAGGTGTTGGCTGAGAAGATACCTGAGCTGGAGCTGGTGAACTTGGCGGAGACACTGGCTGATTTGATTCTAAATTACTGGGGGAAACACCAGTGTTATTGGCTAAGGGCTTATTCATTGGAGAAGTAGTGGCTTTTGCTGCTAGTTTAGTTTCACTAGGAAACTGAGGTTGAGGTGGTTTTGCCACAGTTCCGCTTTTAAATAAATCCTGAGACATTGTTAGTTTTTGATTATCCTGAGAAGAATTTGTGTTTTTACTTTTATCTTCAGCTGCTGGAGAACCCAAAGGCATTGGTTCTGATAAAGATTTATCTGGAGTTAAAGTAGGTCTAGCTGGTGGCCGACCGGCTGGATTTTCTCTTGAAGAAATACCAGGCGTAGGCTGAGGGAAGATAGTAGTTGTCGATGTATCTGAATTGTCAGCAGTTGGGGGTGTAGAAGAAACAGGAGTTTGATTATTGGATTGACCCGGTATATTAGGCTGAGGCAGATTTTGATTTGGCATAAAAGTATAAAAGCACTACAATAAAATATAATAGTTGTTAGTACTCTATTATGGATAAAAATTTGCAAGCAATCAAGACGAGCTTTTACCGCCATCAAAAGAAAATTTACTTACTAAGTTTTGGCTTAGTTTTTGTCATTGGAATAATAATTTTAATCAAAATCTATATTAAGCATTATCAAAACCGTTTTTATCCAGGAACTTATGTTGATCAAGTAAAAATAGCTGGCTTAAACTTAAGCGAGGCAGAAACTAAATTAGCTGACAACTGGTTAACAGCCAGTAATCAATTACCTTTACAAATCATATATGATCCTAATTCGATTGAAGAAACAAACATCCAACTAACATTGAATGATAATTTTACTCAAACTTTAAATGAAGCAATGGCTTTTGGCAAAGAGGGAAACTTTTTTAATCGTCTACAAAAAATATGGCAAAAAAAACATTTTTACACCCAAGCCAGCATTGAGGAAAATAAAATGACAGAGGCGCTGGCCGAATTAGCCGAGCGCTTTGATTTAGTTGGACAGCCGGCCAGCGCCACTCTTAATTATTCTGGAAATCCACAATCCTTACTAATTAATCCAGGAGCAGATGGACGGCAATTGCTTGTTGAAGAAAGTCAGGAAAAAATTTATCAAATTTTAGAAACACCTTGGCTAGAACTTGAAGAAAAGGATTTAATGATAGAGGCAATTATCGCTTCAAGTAGTGCTGCTCTCAATCAAGAACAAATAGAAAAAGCTCTTAATAGGGTTAAAACTATAGTTGGAGAACGCTTAGTTTTTACTGGAGAATATCAGCGCATTGAATTTAACGACAGCGAACTAATAAGTATTCTAAAATTCCCAGATGGAATCAATGAAAAATTATTTGATGAAGAGGAATTAATCAATTTAATCGAGGATAAAACTACTCACATTAATCGCCCCGCACAAAATGCCAGTTTCCAATTTCACCGTGATGAAAAAGAACAAATTGTAGTTGATCAGTTTACCCCTGATCTCAAAGGTTTAAGGGTTAACGAAAATAAATTAAAAAACAAAATTATTCAAGCTTTAAAAACCCTAGAAAATGAACAAAATTTAAAAGAGATTGAAGAAAATGATCAAGATTTTTTCCAACTAGATATGACTAGCCAAGAAGCAGAAATTACTCTTGGCCAAACTAATGATTTTGGAATTAAAGAAATTATTGGTTTTGGCGAAAGCTGGTATTATGGTTCAATTGCCAGTCGTATTTTTAATGTCGACTTGACTAATCAGATTCTCAACTGGATTATTATCCCTCCTGGCGAAGAATTTTCCTTTAACAAAGCTCTAGGCGATGTCAGTAGTGCTACAGGTTACCGCGAAGCTTACATTATCCGAGACGGGGCCACTCATTTGGCTCCCGGTGGTGGCGTCTGTCAAGTTAGTAGTACACTTTTTCGAGCAGTTTTAAATGCCGGTCTAGAAATCACTCGGCGTCTTCCCCACTCTTATCGGGTTAGTTATTATGAAATCAATAATCAACCAGGATTTGACGCCACTGTCTATAGTGGCAACGTTGATTTACGCTTTATTAACGACACTCTAGGTCACATTCTCTTAGAATTTCAAAGTGATTCAGAAAAGCTATATATGACAGTTAAAATTTATGGCACCAGTGATGGACGAACTAGTGAAATTGTTAATTATAAATCCTGGGGCTACCAAGCTGCTCTAGAGCCAGTTTACATTCCAGACCCCAGCTTACCAACAGGAAAAATTAAACAGATTGATTGGGCTAGTTCTGGAATTAAGGCAGAATTTACGAATATTATTCGCGACAAATTTGGAGAAATCATTCGTGAAGACTACTATTATAGTAATTATCGACCTTGGAGTGCTAAATACTTACAAGGAATTTAGTTTTTTTATTGTTTGTGTTCAATATTGAAAAAAGTAAAACTACTCTGTGGAATTCTTAAGTAGCCTGGCGCGCGTAAATTAAAAATTGTTTTAAAATCACTACCACTCATACTTATATTGCCACGATTGGTGCTAAAACTAACTTGACTAGTCTGACCATTGCTATTATGACTAACACTCACCGAGTTAACTTTAGTAACAGTTCCACCAGATTTATTAGCTAAATCTCTCAACTCTGCATTAGAAAAGGGATTTCCACCCTGACCACCAATTTGACACTCATTAATTGTCACTGGTTGAATTCTTTCAGTATCTGCTCCCTGAGGGTTTTGTCGCACGATGTAAGCATTAAGAATATCACTAAAATCTTCTTGAGAAAGCCAAGGATGACTGCGGCCACAATTAGCACCACTACTTGAATAACCAGATCGATACCAAGATTTATAGAACCAAGGGCTATTAGCTCGATTTTCCCAAGCTATAGTACTCCACGAACCACTACTATAACTACCATCCAAATCCCAACCTATGAAATTAGTATAACCACCATGGGTGGAAGCATATTGGGTAGAAATTGGTTTACCCTCTCCATCAACTAATACCCAATTTTTTGTAGCATCTACCGCTTTTTGCCAATCACTACCTTTTGGACTATTTTTAAAAACTTGACACCTTTCAGTAGTGCAAATAGAACGACTGCCATTGTCAGTGTAACGAATAGCGTAGGTTCTAGCTGCAATTGCCTGAGCCTTGAGTGCTTCAGTGTGCCAGGAAGCTGGCATCTCATAAATACCTTGCAAATATTGACCTTCAAAACTAATACTTCCGTAACCTTCGACACTAATTTGATTCATGGCATTATAGTTTTTTTCTAAGCGTGAACCTGGATAATAAGCTAATAATATCTGTTCAGCTGACTGACCACTCTCTGCTCTGGCTTTCGCTCCATACTGGCTCATACCGTTTCGATGTGTATAAGCCCCAAAAGAAAATACTGCAAAACTATTATTTGGAGCTTGTGCTTTAAAAGCAATTGAGGCATTAAAATCATCTGCTAAAGGCACATCTCCTACAGAAGTAGTGTAAGAACCAGCACGAGCATTCAAAATTGCCTGTTGTTTTGCTGAAAGTTCAGCAATTTTTCCACTCAGTTCTGCCTGATAACTCTTCGCCTTATCAATTTCTCCTTGAAAAAAGTCTGCTTGCTCATCTAGTTGCACTTGTAGGGCAGCTAAACGTACTTCTGTTTCTTCTAATTCTTTTTTATCACTAGCCAGTTGTTTGAGTTCTTCAGAAATTGAGCGAATCAAGCGATCGTCCTGAACTTTTGCTGACTCCTGATAAGCTAGGTTTTTTGTCAAGGTAGCAGCGCTTTGACTAGTAAAAATTAACACTAAGGGATTATAGCTGCGAATGCGTCTGTAACTTTCGGCAATTCGATTGGCAAAAAGTTGATAATGATAAGCTAAATCCTCTTCTCTCTCTTCTATACTAGTAGCCAATTCAGCCGCCTGCACCTTAGCACTATTGATACCTGCCTGAGCCGATCGAATGCGAGATTCCAAAGTTGCAACCTCAGCCTCCAGTGGTGTAGTAGCTGCTTCAGAAAGTTTTTTTAACTCATCCAGTTGATCAATTTGTTGCTGTATTTTGTCTACTTCATCAATAGCTCTAGCTGGCTGTTTAAAGCTAACTGCATTGAGAGTCAAAAAAAACAATACAGTGCATCCTAAAATAAGAAGCGAGGACGATGATAATAAGCGTTTTAGCACTCTTCTATTGTAGCAAAATTTTCTATTGCTTTTGCGATTGAGATTTTTGGGGTAAAATGAAAGACGTGAAGAAAAGCTTAAGTAGGTTGTTAATTTTTTTACTAGTTTTTATTATTAGTTTTATTTCATTTACCAGCCTAGCTAGTGCTAAAAAAGATGATTTTAAGGCATATATTGCCGTTTATCAAGAAAGCGATATTTCTCCAACAGGCAAATGTTATGGCCCTTACTTCACCCCAGAGAAAAAACTTAAGGTGGAAACTTATGAAATGCGCTACAAAGACTCTCCTCAACTCATAACAGAACAAGATGTTGATAGCGCAGAAGCTCAGGCCATATATCTTAACGTAAAATTAGTTAGAAGAGTCGGTGCTCAACCGCAAGTCAGTTTAAAAAAAGGCATCGATAATGGCGTCCTCTATGTAGGTGAAATCGATATAGGGATGTATAAAAGTTTAAAAGCAAATGAAAGTGCTACCAGACATGTTAGGGTAAGAGCTTCCACTTATGGTAATGCGGCGAAACTATTCGATGAAAAAAAGGAAGTCGTTGTTAAGAAATGGATAGACGAAGAAAAATGTTATCCAGAACCATCAGAATATAGCTTTGCTCTTTGTTTACAAATTCCTGATGAACAAAGCGCTGCTCAAGAAAGATGTATCGATTGTTTTAATACAGGTGGTATTTGGACAGCCATTGGATGTGTTCCTCAAACAAGTGATGGTATTGTTGCAACCATCATGAACATAGGTGTTATTATGGCTGGAACAATTGTTTTAATTATGATTTTGGTTGGAGCTTTTATGCTTTCTACTTCTCAAGGCGATCCTAAAAAAACACAAGAAGCTAAAGAACTAATTACCTCTGCTATCATAGGGCTTTTGTTTGTCATTTTTTCCATCGTCATTTTGCAATTTATTGGAGTGTATGTCTTTAGAATACCAGGCTTCGGAGAATAATATGAATAAAGGAAAGCTAAATAAACAAAAAATAACAGCTATTATTATTGCCTTATTCGGACTTATATTTTTATTTTCTAGCGTTAATCAAGTTAAAGCTAGTAGCTGTGGCCAAACCTACCTCAAAAAATTTCAATGGGTGTGGTTTCAATGGAAGGTTGTGCCACCAGAACCAACTTGTAGCTGTGGTTCTTTTGAATTGATAAAAAAACGAGCAAACATGTGGTGGGAAAATGGGAAAAGATTTAGAGAAGACAGTTATTGTTGTGGTTACTATCACCAAAATGTTTGTCATGCAACAGTACCAGTTATTCCAAGACCAACTGGTCCTGGCTTGCAAGTTCCAGAGGTTGATTCTGCTATGCTTGATCAATTAAATCCAATAAAAGAATATTCCACTAAAGCCAACCAGCTCTCAACTCCTGGAGGAATTATAAGCGAAATCTTACGCTTTGCCTTTCCTATCGCAGGCATTATTTTGTTTGTCATGCTAGTTTTAGCTGGTTTAAAAATGTTGACTGGCGCTACTAATTCAAAAAGTCTCGATGAAGGTAAACAAATGATTACTACTGCTATCCTTGGATTTATCATCTTATTTGCTGCTTATTGGATTGCTCAATTACTTGAAATTATTTTTGGTATTAAAATCTTGGGCAACTAAACTAGCTCCTCACCATAACTTCTTGTATAATTAATTTGTGTTTAAAACTGTCAAGTTGACAACTATTTTTTTATTTGTTTTGTTTTTATTTTTAAACTTAAATCTAAAAACTGTTTTTGCTCAAGAAGCTACAAACTCCAGCACTCTTAATCTTAATCCAGAACAAAAAGATCCAGCTGCCTATAATATTTTGCCCTTAATTCTTGATCGAAACATGGGTAATAGCGACATCTACGCTGCCCTCTTATCCAACATGGTGTCCGATCAGGGTTATGAAGCTCACTGCGCGTCAAGAGAATGGCTAATTGACGTTAATGCTTGGGGCGATATTGTCGATTATTTCACCGAATTTCCTAATACTCTTAGATATTTTAGTGGCACCAGCCCCCAATATCTTAATTTAGAAAACGCTAGAATCCCCCTGCTACGTGGCATGGAAGATAGTGAGTCTACCGATAAAAACGACTCTTTTGAGGGTATGTTTGGCGCTAACTTACAAGAGGCTTTCACCGATGATGATTATTTAAATGCTACTGGAATAACAGGACGCCTTTTAAGTTCTTATTGGCAATGTTTTTATAAAAAAAATAATTTAGACGTCATTGGAGAATTATGCGACAAATTTTTTATCAACTGTTTTTTAAACAAAGAAGTTGAAATCGAAGCCAATGCTTCGCTAGGAATTCCCAGTGCTAATTTTGATTACTTGGGGATCAAAGAGCGTTTGGATAATATGAGGCCTGATTTGGCAGGTGCTAGTAGATCTGAAAGAAATTCAGCCATCTGTAAAGACTTATATCCAGAGGAAGAAAGTCCAGCTCTAGCTGAAACTTTAGCTCTCAACCGAGCAGCAATTCAAAAAGTTAGTTTTGATTTAGACAATCTTTATCGTTTGGCCTTTTTGGTACTCGTACCCAAACAAACTCCTGTTAATAATAAATTAAAGTTTTTACAAACAGATGGCGGATCTTATGAAAAAGATGCTCCAATCTTTATTGCCTTTAAAATTCCTGAATTCGCCACTAATAAATCACGAATTTTAAATAATGTAGATAGTTTAGAACTAACTAAACTTGTTCTACAAAATCATGCACAAAATGTTCAAGATCTTGATAATCAAAATTGGGAAAGAGAATTGTTGATTGGTGCAGCAGCTAAAGCAAATTCTTGGCCTGAATCAGAAAAAACTATTCAGTGTGCTGGCATGCCTCAATGCGAACGAAGCTCTGACAATATGTTAGAAAATGCTCTGATTGATATTATTAATGGCGCTGAACCTTCTTGTTCAGTTGAAGCTGTAAGCATTATAGATTTGGAAGACCCAGAAACTGAAATTACCGTAGAAGATATTGTCAACACCAATGATATACATTTTGAAAAAGCTGGAGATCTTTTCACTCCCGCTACAAAATATTTTGATGATACTGCTCGTAATCCTTATAAAAACAATCCACTTAACAATGAGTTATTAGATCGATTAGATAGTGAAGCAGAAACTAATTTCTCTTGGGACATCACCGTAAGTAATCCAATTGTTGATGCTGGAGAAAAAGTCCAGGTTAAAGCATATTTGGTTTTACCAATTGGAGAAAACGTAAAAGATGTTAATAAATCTCTGGGTATTTTTTGGAACAGAGATTCTCTTTTTCAATTGATAAAAAATAACGTTTTGGTAGATATGGAGGGTAAAACTGGAGCTATTCCTAAATATTACACTATTAAGAATAGTAATGCGGCTTATAGCGATAGTGACGGTTTTAGCTGGCAAACTAATTGTCGTTTAGAGCCAGATCCCGATGGAGCTGTAGATGCCTTGGGCAATCCAGTTTATATACAAGTTTGTGATGATAAAGCCTTTGGCGTCACTACAGCAGGTCGTCCAGAACATGGCCTGTTGTTTCCTGACTTTGGTCTTGGTTGGTTTATTAGAAAAATACAAACAACTATTCGCAGTACTGCCGATGATGCCTATGAATATGTAGCATCCTGTGAGCGAGTTGAAGATTTATTTTTAGGTCGCTGTAAAGGAGCTCAAGGAAAACTAGAGGCAACTTGCGAGGGTTTAGCTTTTAGCAAAGTTGAAGGACTACCCAATTATGAAGAAATACCAGAAATTGCTTTAAACGACTTCAGCGCATATGTTGTTCCAAAAGTTACTTCAGAGTTAATAGACGTCTATGGGCAAGTAGAAGCTACTACAGGCATACCTTGCGAAATTGCTGCGGGAATTCACTGGATGGAGGGTGGTATGAGTCCAGATCAATCACTATTGGATGGCGGTCCTCTGCGCGGTAGTTTATTGGAAGATGCTACTATCGCCATGGAACACTTAAAAGATAAAATGGGTATGAACGGCTTACCACCAGAACAGGTGCAATTGGATTATGAAACCTTGTTAATGGGTTTGGCCCGCTATAACGGCCCCGGTAATGGCAACTGCACCTCAGATTATACTGGCCAAGAAAGACCAACTCGTTGGCGTTTGGCTGGATATTGTCCAGTTAGTATGGAAGGAGATGACCATATTTATCCAGTTAACTGGATCGATGATAGACATCAAGAAATGGATTTAATTTTTTGCATGGATACAGTTGAATTTACCTGTAATCGACCATCTAATACAGACGATGCCGAAAAAATTAGAAATCGCTATTTTGACGTTATGGGTCGCTACCCTACTGATGATTTTGTAGAGAGAGCGATTAGACTTTGCTTTAAAGACGGCGGAGGAACTGTCTGTAATGCTACAGACACTAATGGAAACACCAATAAATATCCACTTTTCCAAAGGCTCGGAGTCTTAACTACTGCTATTATTATGTATAACCAATAGTTAAACTTGGATTTTTTTACTTTTTTGATTTTTTGTGTGCTGTAGATTTTTTCTGTTTATGTTTAGTAATCTCGTTCTTATTGAGTTCTAAGCGCTGAGCGCCTAATTGCAATAATTCAGCTACTGCTAAAAAGCTATTGGCCGTCATTTGTTTACTGCTAAATTGATCTGTCTTCAAACTAATACCCGTCAACAACAAAGTAGTAATTTGCTCAATATGAGTAAAAGAGCTTAATTCGATATCTAAGAAATTGGTCAGGCTTTTTAATAAATAAAAAGTTGCTTCGCCATAGCCAATGCTTCCACTAATATCTAAATTAAGAGTACCAAAGTCTGGTAAAAAAGTGTTAACTGTTACTAAAGAGGTGTTTTGATAAAGTTCTTCATGAGCAAAATATAATTCTTTGAGGTCTTCTAAATCATTAACTCCAAATAAAATTAATAAGTCAGCACTAGAACCAGTATAAGAAAATTCCACTTCTTTTTGACTTAATGGAGCAACACCTTTTTTAGGTTTAATACTTAAATAGAAGCGCTTGGCCTTGTCATCAATATGATAAGAAACTTTATCTACTTGGTTTTTTTTATAAGGAAAAACAATTGATAAATTTTCTCTGCCCAAATCATGTTGAATTTTTTCTAATAAATTATTTTGTTTTAAATAGTTATTAATTTCTGGCCACTGCTTAAATGACTCTGTCAGTTTACTTGGAGAAAAAACAACTGTTTCTTTTAGTTTTAATTTTGATTTATTTAATGAAATTAAATCCTCAAAAAATAAATGACTGGCTAAAGCGCTTAAAGACAAATCCCTTTGTTGACTGTTAGAAAATAAAAAAAATATTCTTTCGCTCGTAGAGAAAAACTCTAATAAACGAACTATTTGGTTTTGATCGATCATCTTTGATATTGTTAAATATTCTTTGATAGATTGTCAAGCGCAAAAAAACTTCACTTTACACATGGCGTCACAATCAATTAAAATATACCTTGTATGAGAAAAGCTATTTCTCGATTTGTTATATTTATCATTACTTTTTTCTTAACCTGGTCTCTAGTAACTAAACCAGCTCAAGCTAGTGTTTGGGATTGGCTAAAAACTCAATTTAGTGCTAAAGAAGCAACTACCAATATGGCTTCAAGTTTAGTTGAAGAGGGAGTTAGTGGTGAAAAACATGTTACAGAAACTACCTCCAACCTACTTAACGTTATTAACCTCCATATTATGGGTGGAGGTGAAGAAATGGATGGTGAAACCAGCATGTTTAATGAGGCTGTTGGTTCTGGACTAATCAGTGTTGTAAACAGCGGCATTGTTGCTATGTATGACCCTCCCGCAAGTTCAGTAACTTACGTAGCTGACGTTTTACAAAACGCTAAAATTATGCCCCAAGCCCAGGCACAAGGACTTGGTTTTGCTGCACTAGACCCTATTCTTGAAACTTGGAAAAATTTTCGCAATGTTGCCTATTTATTTTTTGTAGTTATTTTTTTGATAATTGGTTTTATGATTATGTTTAGAGCTAAAATTGGTCAAGCTGCAATCACAGTTCAACAAGCAATTCCCAGCATCATTGTAGCAATGTTGGCTGTCACTTTTTCCTATGCGATAGCTGGTTTTTTGATTGATCTAATGTACTTATTAATGTACATGTTAACTACCTTAATTGGGGGCGAAACCACTTTAATTACAGGTAATATTTTTAACCTGATTGGCAGGATGTTTGATAATTTTGGCAATGATGTTAGAAACACCCTGCGAAATTTAATAAGCGGTTTGTTGGGCACTGGTTGGCTATCTACCGCTGTTGCTTGGTTGTCTTCCCTATCTGCCATCGTCATCATTGGTTTAGCGATTTTATTTAGTAGTTTTAAAATCTTTTTTGAACTATTGAAGTCTTATATTGCAATTATTTTGCAAATAGTCTTTGCACCAGTCATATTAATGGTCGGCGCTATTCCAGGAAAAAATACCTTCGTGTCTTGGTTAAAAAATCTAACTGGCAATTTAATTATGTGGCCACTAGTTTTGATTTGCTTGCTAGTTAATAGTATGCTCACAACTGGCAAATATGTTGGCACAGGAACACAGGTTGGTGGTTTTATGCCACCATTTCTATTAGGACAAGGACAGGGAGCTGCTTTTCCAGCTTTGGTAGCCATCGGCATTTTATTAACTATTCCGGAAATTATGAAAGAGGCAAAAAAGAAACTTGGAGTGGAAGAAGGAATTATGGGTAGCTTAGCAGGAGCGGCCATAGAAAGAACTAAAAAAGCCTTTCCGTTAGGTGGTAGAGTTGGACTTGGTGCAACTGGCGCCCTTGCTGGAGGACCAATTGGCGCAATTGGCGGAGGATTTAAAAACATACCTAAAGCTATTGGTCAAATGAGAATGGGAGATGTATCAGGCGGTTTTGGATCAATTGGCAAAGGTATTATACAAGGATTTGGCACCGGTGTGAAACAAGGAGCTCATACTGGAGTAAATACAGCAATTAATGTAGAACACTCTGCGGGACTTAACCAACCAGACATACTCAACCCAGTAACTCATTTTATTGATACTGGTGAATTACCAATTAAAACTAAACCTACGACTCCGGGGGGAGAACCAGGAAAACTCTCAATTGGTAAAGGATTTGCGACTGGAAAAAATAGAGAAAGAGCCACACATAAACAAGAAGTTGAGGATTCTATTGATTTAATGAACAGAGTACTTGGTAAAAACAAAAAATAATAATTTTAGTTTTTTTAAAATTTTTAAAACACCCCATTCCATTTTGCTATCTTTTTTATTGATTTGGATCTTTTTCTTCAGGTCTAGCCGGTTTAAGCCAACGATTTAAATTTTGAGCAAAACCAGAACCAACGAGCTGCTGAAATCTAATAAATAGAGGGGTTTCATCTTCCGCAGTTGGTGGAGAGAATATAACTCCCCATTTTCCATCTGCGACAACGCCTAATTGATTCATGGCTTTCACAATGGTTTCTTTGATAAACGGCGGCAGAGTTCTGTCAAATTCTACCTCATGTATTACCTCTTGAGCAAAAACCATGTGTTTTGGGGTTGTAGCATAAGACAAACCCTTCATTTTTGGCAATTTCATATATTGATCAAATAATTTCTTAAGATAAAACATATACATTAATCCAACGAGATCATATAATTCTTGAAAAACGGGTTTATTTAATTTACCAAAGATAACCTTAAACCTAGAAGTATTGCTTATTAAATCTGAGAGTAGAGTCATTGCCTGCATTGGCTGAGTTATGCTTGGGACGTTATCTATTTCTTCAGCAAATTTATTAAATTGATCGTAAACTTCAAAAAGATCATCTAAGGTAATGTTAATAGACTCACCTCTCCATTTACCCTTAATCACATTCCAAGGGCTGGGTAGCAATTGCATGTCAGGATTAAGAGTAACCGAACCAAAATCTACGTCTGGAGAAAACATCCAGCAAAGAGCATTTCTCACCATAACCATTATTTCTCTGTTCTCTAGAGCCTTATCAAATCTCTTTTTTTTTGATGTCTTATCATATAAACTATCACCTTCAAAACTTTCATTACGATTTTCAACATATTCGTGTTCCCTAATACGTCTGCCATGATTTCTTTCAACAACGCCATTGTCATTTTTCTTAAAAATAAAGCGCCCTCTCGCCCAGTCCTCTTCAAAATTTATAGTCCTGTATTCGGCATTTATAGAATCTTCAATCTCCTCGTCAGTACCTTCAAAGTCATTAACTTCTTTTAACTTTTCTTCATTAGGATGTCTCGTTAACATCAAAATCGAGCTATATCCAGGAATTTTTTGAATCGAAGCAGCCTTATAGCCCAAATAGCCTGGTATACCCCAGGGTAAAAGAGCACCGGCATCCATACCATTAATAGGAGAGTTTTGATAATAGTTGTAATATGGATAAAATTTATGATACCTAAGCTCAGAAACTATAACAAAGGTTATTAAAGAATCGGAAACAAACTTAGGAATTTCTTTTAATTTTGGAAATTTATTTTCAATCAACTCTTGAAGAGTTAGGGCCTTTTTCCCCTTCCACTCCTCATCAGGAATCACGTCTCCTTCATTTGGAAAACCCGAAAAATCAATAGTTCCATCATCTTCTCTTGGAGCATAAAGCTCTTCTTCCGGATCACCATTAGCAGCATAATCCCAATGAAATACACCAATACTTCCGTCTCCCCTCGTTATTTTATGCTCAATATTATCAAAAGCATCTGTTTCTAAATAGTCAACGATTTCTTTTATGGACACTCCAAAAACATTTTCTAAATCCATATATTTTCTTAATTCATGAGCTTCATTAAGATAAGATTTTTTTCGAGCTTCCTCAGGTGTTTCAGTACACAAATGCCTAAAGACTGCATTGGGGTTAGCTACATCTCTCATTAATAGAGTTCTTCTATAAGCCCTCTTTTCTTCTTCAGAAAAATGTTCTTCAACAATTTCAGTGAGTTGTGAAGTTAAATCACGAATGTCTGGATTAGAACTAGCTCTCTCCCTATAGGTATCTTGCAACTCGTCCCATAAACGATCAAACTTTGTTTGCCAAGAAGGTCTCTCTCCATCTTCTGCACTCTCTACACTTTCTGCACCCCCTACACTCCCCTCGCTTTCTTCCAATTCATCTTCAAAAGAATAACCTAATTCTGCAGCTTTTTCTTCTAACTTTTTTTTAAGAAAAGCTAATGCTGCTGTTTCTTTAGGAGAAGAAGTTTTATACCACATAGCTAAGTCTCGAGATTGCTCTAGCACCTCAATGGCTGCTTCAGCTTCAAGGTCGTCAATTAACTGAGCTGTTTTTTTGATGTCAGCTCCTAGAATTGGTAAAACATTGTCTAAGATTTCTTTTTCTGTTTTCATTGTTGCTCCTTTAGCATCTTCTTGTTCGTTGTTGCTACTAGATTCACCCTCATCATCTTTACCTCCACCACCACCACCACCACCACCCCCACCTTTATCTACTTCTCTAAAAAAACCCTTCTTAGGTGAAAACTCACTATTTATGTTCATGTTGATGGTTAAATTATACTATTTTTATTTTTTTTTGCCTAGTCACTGACTAAATTTCTGTCTATAATGAGTGTTATGGCTGATCAAGACCATGGTAGTTTGCGTATTGAACTCAAACAGCTAGCTAGTCAAAACAATCTTAACTTTGATGAATTAAAAATCATCATCTCTTTTTGTGGAAACTTCTTTAATCAAGATCTTCCTCAAAAGTTTGGCAAAAGCTTTAATTTGCCATTTTTAGTCAGGGGTTTTAGTGGAAAAACTTTTAGGTTACAAAAAGCAAGCAAAATTGAAACCCAATTAAAACTAATAGCCGATGTCACTCAAGATAAAGCAATAAACTCTGAACAGAAAAAAAAGATTATTGATGAATTAAATAGACAAAAAGATCAAATTTTACAAAACAGTCTTTTTTTGAGCGACCTTATTGCTTTTTTAGAACAAAGCAACCTTCAACTAGCTAAATTTATTGATCAGGACGGCAAGCAAGCCTTGGCAAAACTCGGTAGAGATTTTTTTAACCGCATCGGCCTAGCTAGCAAACCTGGTTCTGATCAAATCTTGCTCAAAGAATTAAGTAAATTGGAACAAACTTTCTCTCTATGGCAAAAAGTTAATACCGATTTAGCTCAACCAATGATTAAGATCATTGAGCAACAACAAGAAGATAATTTAAAAACCAAAGATTCTCAAGAGGAAATTGATAAAAAGACTCCCACTTCTTCTACGCAAGATAAAAAACAACCCATCAGTTCTCAACAAACTTCAGAAGAATACGGAGACGACACCGACAAAGAACAAAAAACTGAAAAAATCAAACAAAACCTTCCCGAAGATTTTTCTAGTGAATTTAATTTAGCTCGCCTCGATGATCGCTCTAAACTTTATATTCGCTCTTTAGCTATTATTTCCATTAATCAATCCTTACAAATTCAATTTGCCAATCTCTCGAAAGAACAACTGACAGAAATGGGTTTTGAGCAAATTCCTAATTTTAATCAACTATCGCTAGAAACTAGACAACAATTATTGGGAATTAGCTTTAGTAAAATTGAAAATCTTTTTACTAGTGGCCGCTATGATTTAGAAGATTTAATTAATAATCCATCCCAAAGAATCAGCTTTTCCAAAGATGTAGCGCTGAAAGTAATGACTGATATCAGGGGTGGGCAACTTTTTGCCACAGAACTCGGTAGCTTAACTAGCAGTGACAAAGATAAAACAGAAATTCAAGCCCAATTAGAAAAAAATCAAGATCAAGCTTTAACTCAAGAACAATTAGCCCAAAAACTAAATATCAATGCTACAGATTTACCACCCGAACTTCAAGAACAACTACAGAACTTATCTAGTGAAGAGGCTGAGCTATTTTTTAAGAAATTAGACTCTCAAGCAGATTTTAAAAAAGATTTTTTAAAAAATATAAGAAAAAGCTTTACTAGGGTTACCAAAAAGAGTTTTCTTAGTGAATGGCAAAAAATTGTCGCTGATGACAAAAGAGGACTGGAAAAATCTTTCTTTGCACAAGAAAATATTCTGCCAATCATAGATACCTTTATTCAACAAAATTATCCCGTCGATTATATTGAGCGTTTTGATTGGCAACGCTTTCAAGCTCATTTTGGCCAAGAATTTATCAGTCAAAATACTTTTTTAGCTAACGAACAAGCCATTAAAGATTTGCTTGCTAGTTATTGGCGCACACAAAGAGCGGAATGGAGTCAATCTATTCATGAGGGTATTGCTAATGAAATTTACAGCCCAGAAGATATTGAAAAAATTGAAGCAGAAGATGTGCTTGTCAGCAAGGACAAAAAATCGATACAAAAACAAACCATATATTTTCAACAACTCAAACAACAATCTCAATTAAATGTTATCGATGCAGATGTCGTTACTAAAACCTTGGCTGGTCTTCCTCAAAATCAGATTAATTTTAATGCTTTTAGTGATGAACAAAATCAAAAACTCAGACAATTAAGACTAGTTTATCAACAAACTTTTCTTGACGTTATTAATATTAGTGGGACTAGGGCACAAACAGCCACCCTACACTACTATCTCCCACGAGAAGAATTTTTAGTTGAAAATATATATTTGCAATCAAGCAGCCTACCCCAATTTTCTGCTTATGATTTAGGAGCTATTAATTATAATCAGGCTTTTGGTCCAGACGAGAATGGACAATACCCTTTTGTCAGACAATTTAATGAAGAAGGTGCCGTTGAATCTCAACTTAAAGAGGGTTTTGAAAGCATAAAAAATCTCGCCAACAAAGGAATTGATTTTTTAGGAGAAAAAGCTGTTCGAGCTGGGTTAGATTATGTTACCGGTGGAGCTTTTGAAACTTTGCCCGAGCCAATCAAGCAAATGATTGAAAAAATAGCTTGGGGTGAAATAAAAAAGAAATTGGAGCCTCTCTTAAAAATTTTAGCTGCAAGCATATTAGCAATACTTGCTTTTTTAGGCACACTTTTAGGCATTCTCATAAAATTAGGAATACAAGCTGCATCTTTTTTTAAAAATTTGTTTTCTGGCAATACAGGGACAGGTGTTTTTGCAAAAAACAATATTTTATCTAGTGCGCTAGAAGCTGAAGCTTCTAACTCTATTACTCAACCCTTGAGTTCAGAAGCTGGTCAATTAGCAAATAGAGTTTCTGCTAGCGAAATACAAGCAAGAGGCACTCAATTAACTGGAGCTAGAGCTAGCTTAGCTGAAGTTGGCTCTGGAGCTATGGTTACCGCTGGTCAAGCAGTACTTACCGCTTTTGGCTTAGCGGCCGGAAGCATGCTTATTTATCAGACTACTCTAAACAGCGCTTTTTTAACTCAATTTCCTACCGGCGGAAGCCTTGGTGGTGGAGGCAGTGCAGTTTTTTGTAACGATGTTGTCGTTGGCAACCTCACCTATTATAGCCAAAAAGCCTATAACAATATTATGATTTGTAATGGCGGTTGTAGTTTTGGTTCTTCTTCCTGTGGACCAGTCAGCATTGCCATGATCCTCAATGAAGATCCAATAACAATGTCTACTAGAGAAGGTTATTTGGTACCAGGAGGCTGTGGTGCCACTAGCTGTGCCGGTACAGCCTTGTCCCCCCTTATTAGCACCCTAAGTAATAATGGAGTCAGCGCGACCGCCGTACCTACACCCACTGGCAGCCCTGGTCAAATTACTGACGAATTGGCCAATTATTTGGCGGAAGGCAATCTTTTATTTGCTCTCACCCACACTCGTGGATTTGGCCACTATTATGTTATTACCTGTGTTGAAGAGCCTGGCTATCTAACAGCTTATGATCCTTGGTGGGGAGAAAATGTTACCCACAAAGTTGTGTCTACTTCTGGAGAAGGCTTAACTTCGGGTACCGACAACAGCTATATTAGACATCTATATTTAATAAAAAATTAATTATGAAAAAAAAGATCAGAATCATTTTTATTATTACTTTATTTATAATAATCTTATTAATTATTTTGTTTGCAAAACAAAGAGCAGAGGAAGTAATCGTGCCAACTCCCCCACCAACAAAAGAACCAGAAGAAATAATTCTTAGAGACGCTTTTCCCGTTGATGAAGCAATGTTGAGTGAAAATGAAGAAGAACAATTACGCCTAATAACTGAACTAAAAAACATTACTCCTGTTACCACACCCGACTTCAACATTCAGTATTCATATAAAACTGGTGGCTTTATAATTAAATCAGACCTCGGTTTAAGCGCTACAGAAAAAGCACTAGAAATATGGTTAAATGAAAAAGGTTTTGGTGATATTAAAAGCGAGCGCTTTGAATATCAGTCAAACAAACTGTCCTTATGAAACAACACCCAATTCCTCAAGACATCACTGGTTATAAATTCCATCTAATCGGTAGCATGACCCTTAAACAATTTGCCGAACTAGCAGTTGGAGCACTCATTGCTTTTATTGTTTATAAAAGTAATCTAATTGGCGTAGTTAGATGGCCTTTATTTATTTTTATAGTTTTATTGTCAATTATGATTGCCTTCGTCCCCATAGAAGAGAGACCTCTTGATTTTTGGATCGTCACTTTTTTTAAAAATCTTTGGAAACCTACTAAATTTTTTTGGAAAAGAACTCCAAAGGTTCCTGATTTCTTTAACTATAAACCAGGATTAAATCAAAATCTTGAAGTTAATCCAGAGGTTAATTATTCACCTGCTAGAAAAAAACGCATTCAAGAATATTTAAAGAGTATTCCAGAAAATGATGAAGAACTTGATGACTGGGACTATCATTACAAACAAAAAACTCAAGATCTTATTGCCAACTATGATCAGGTTAAAGTTAGAGCTGAAAATATTTCCGTTAAACCAGAACAAGAAAGAAACAAACCACAATTAAAAACAAGAATTCGTAAACTAAAAAATTTAGAAGAAGTTCGGGAAAAAAATGCACAAGACAACTTACAAAACACAGTGGAAGCGAACAAAGAACCAGTCACTTCAGAAAATAAAAACGAAGGTAATAATAAATTAGAAGCACAACAAGCTAATCAATTAGTTGGCTTGGTAAAGAATACAAGTGGTCAAGGAGTTAAAAACGCTTTGATCGAAGTATTTGCTGCCGATCAGAACCAAGCTTTACGCATCATTAAAACTAATACTGCTGGTCAATTTTATATTAAAACAGCACTCCCTAACGGAGAATATTTAATTAAAACCGAAGCAGAGGATTTAATATTTACCCCACTAAGCATTAGATTGACTGGAAAATTAGTACCAACAATAGAAATTATTGCTGATTAGAAAATTAAGACTCTTTTACTAAGGGTCAAAATCTAGTAAACTTAAACAAGACTCATGAGCGACAACACTATTAGTTCTACCACACAAGAGTTTCTTGATGTTTATGATATTACCAACGACATGGTAATTCTTAAAGATGGTGTAATATCCATCATTATGCAAATAGGCACCATGAACTTTAGTCTGTTAGCAGAGCAAGAACAAGACGCCATTATGTATACCTATGGTGCCCTGCTTAATTCTCTTAACTTTCCCATTCAAATTAACATTCAGTCTAATATTAAAGATGCAACAAGATATCTAAGACTACTTGAAAACCAAGCAAAACAAGCCAAATCTAGAGAAAAAGCTAAATTAATTGAAGAATACCGAGAATTCGTGGCCAATCTAATTCGTGAGAGAAATGTTTTAGAAAAAAAATTTTTTGTAGTTATTCCTACCAATGCTGGAGAAATGGGTCTTTATACTGCGGAAAGTGTTTTACCTGGTAAAACTAAATTTAATATTAATAATTTTGAAAAAACCATTCTAATTGAAAAAGCCTCTACAATATTAGATCCTCGTAGAGATCATTTAATTGCTCAATTTAATAGAATTGGCTTGTTTGCTAGACAACTAGACACTCAAGAAATTATTCAAAATTTTTACATCAATTACAATCCAGAGTCGACAGAAGGTCAAGAAGTTACCAATAGCGAGAGTTATACGACTCCTATGGTTAGAGCTAGTTTGACAAGTAATCAAAATTTTAACGAAATGGATCAAGTCGTTAATCAGGCACCAGCACCAGCACCAACACCCGCACCAGAGCTAAATATTGAACCAAGCGAAACTCCCACTTTAACTAAAACACCTCAATCAATAACTGTTGATGAAGAGATCTCAAAAAAAAATCAAACAAGTAATCAAGAGCCAAATAAAAAAACTCAATTTGTTTCTCAAGATTTAAACAAAATAGCGGATTTAAAATTACAAATAAACCCTTCACCAAACTTTAGCGAAGAAATTGTTCATTTACAAACAACGAATCCCGAGCAAGAACAGAGTTTACAAGCAAATGATGAAACCAAAAAAACAGATTTAAATACCCAAGACAACACTTTAAATCAAAAAACAATGCCACCAAACTCAACCAATCAAATATTAAATAAAAATGAACCGGGTCCAGTGGAACTTTAATGTCAATTTTAGATTTTAACCTACCATTTATTAATAAGAAAAAAACCAACGCTGATCCTGTGGAGCAAAAACAGATCGATGCAGAACAATATACCCAAGAAAAATTGAGAGATTTTTCCCGAGGTCTTGTTACCATTCAAGATATTATTGCTCCAGAGGCAATTGAAGTTGATTTTACCTATCAAAAAATTAATTCCACCTACACAAGAACTCTCTTCGTAGCTGGCTATCCTAGAAGTGTTCCCGCTAACTGGCTATCCCCACTAATTAACTTTCCCACCCAAGCCAATATCTCGATGTTTATTTTTCCCTCTGATACTAGTGAAATTTTAGATAATTTAAAAAGAAAAATTACTGAAATGGAGGCGGAAATTACCTCTGATGTTAGAGCGGGTAAAATTAGTAATATTAATACCGAAATTAAACTAAATGACGCTCGAGTGATGCGTGAGCAACTTGCTGCTGGATCAGAAAGATTTTTTCAGTTTAGTTTATATGTCACTATTAAGAGCGAAAGCAGAGAACAATTGGAAAAAACCACCAAGGCCATTCAGTCTGCCCTAGGGTCTTTATTAATCGTCTCTAAGAAATCAGCTCTACAAATGGACGAAGGCTTTAAAACGACCATTCCTATGGGTGTAGACCGGCTACTCGTTACCAGAAACATGGATACCACCTCTTTAGCTACAACTTTTCCTTTTACTTCCTCAGAATTAACTATGGAAACAGGCATTGTTTATGGAATTAATGAACATAACGATTCTCTGGTAATATTTGATCGCTTTAAGATGGAAAACGCTAACATGGTTATTTTTGCTAAATCTGGAGCTGGTAAATCTTATACAGTCAAGCTAGAAATTTTGCGACAACTAATGTTTGACACAGAAATCATTGTTTTAGATCCAGAACACGAATATGAAGAACTCTGCAAAATGGTTGATGGAGAATATATTAATTTTACTTTCGGCTCGAAAGCTAAAATTAACCCCTTTGACCTATCTAATTTGTATGAAGAGGGCGAAAACGAACTGGGACAAAAAATTCTTTCACTTCATGGTTTGTTAAAAGTAATGTTGGGTGAAATGACTCCTCAACAAGAGGCTATATTAGATCGTGCTATTGTCGCTAGTTATAAGGCTAAAGGCATAACCCCAGACCCAAATACTCAAACCAACACTCCTCCGTTAATGGAAGATCTTTATAAAGCCTTAATTGGCATGGAACAAGATGAAAGCGCTGATTTAGCTGCTCGCTTAGAAAAATTTATTACCGGTTCTTTTCGTGGTATTTTTGACAAAGCTTCTAACATAGATATTAAGTCACCTTTTACCGTATTCAGTGTTAAAGAAATGGAAGAAGAATTAAGACCAATTGCAATGTATGTAATTCTTGATTTTATCTGGACAAAAATTAAAAAAGATCTTAAAAGGCGTATTTTGGTTATTGATGAAGCCTGGTATTTTATGATGCATCAAGATAGCTCAGCTTTTGTTTATTCAATGGTTAAAAGAGCACGTAAATATTATTTGGGAATTACTACTATCACCCAAGACGTTGAAGACTTTTTACGTAACGACTATGGACGAGCCATTGTTTCGAACTCTTCCATTCAATTTTTGATGAAACAATCCACATCTTCAGTCCCCCTTTTAGCCCAAACTTTTTATCTATCTGAAGGTGAAAGACAACTTTTAGTCACATCAGATGTTGGTGAAGGAATCTTTTTTGCTGGACAAAATCATGTGGCGCTGCGAGTAATTGCTTCTGACAAAGAACATCAAGTAATTACCACTGATCCAGAAGAAATTTTAAGTCAAAAAAAACAAGCTAATGCTGAAAGAGAATTGCGTCGTCAAAGACTTGAACAAAGCTCGTCAACAGAAGCTCAAAAAGAAAAAGTTGGCTCTTTTGATAAACCAAACAAAATTCCTTGGCAAGGAGAAAAACTTGATTTTACAAAAGATGTTTTAGAAAATGCAAAACAAAAAGCAGAAAATAAGTTAAAACAAAACCCGGTATTGCCTCAGATTAAAAATATATTTGATGGTGAAAATTATAAACAACAAAAACCTCAAAACACAAACATTGAAAATCAAAACAAAAATTCCGACCAAGCAGAAAATACACGGGCTGAAGAATCAAACAATAAACAACATTTTGCTTATTCAATTGACGACTACCAAGCTCCAAAATAAAAAACTGCCCCTTGTCAAATGTGGAAAACACTGTGTATAACTATGGGTGTTAATTTTCTTTTGTAATTTTAAATTCTGCCCCAGAAAGACGTTTAAGGATTAGTATGTCAGAACAAGCTTATGACTCTCAAACCATTGAACAAATTTGGCAAATGGCTAAAAACGATCTGGAAAGTAGCTTAAGTCCAGCAATTTTTAATACCTGGATTCTCCCCAGCCCACTCACTCAATTACGAGTTATTGATGAATTAAAAGCTGAAGCAACCATTAATTGCATGACTGCGTTTCATGCAACTAATTTAAAATCTAATCTTTATTTGCCAATCAAAACAGCCTTAGAAAAATACGTAAACAGACCGCTGGAAATAAACTTTGTAGTAGGTAACAGTAAAAAAACAGAAAAACAAAATAATAGTTTTGTTCAAACCGACCAACGTTTGAATTCTAAAAAAAAGCAGTCTCAAAAAACAGATAAAAGCACTAATGGTCTAGAACTCGTTTCTCCCACGGTAGATGAGCTCTTTTCTTATTCAAATATTGAAAATAATGCTGTTGACAGGTTTAATTTAAGAGCAAAACAAATTGGTCTTAAGAATGATTTTACCTTTAATAATTTTGCTGTTGATCCTAGCAATCAAATGGCTCATGCAGCCGCTACCAAAGTCGCTAGCAGTCCCGGCTCAAGCTACAACCCCCTCTTTCTATATGGAGGTGTTGGTGTAGGAAAAACACATCTTATGCACGCTATCGCCAATTACATATTAAAAAATGATCCAGACACCAACATTGTTTTTTGTACCGGCGAGCAATTCACTAATGAAATTATTCGATCCATTCAAAATAAAAATTCAGCTCAATTTCGCAACAAATATCGAAGAGCTGAATTATTACTCTTAGATGACATTCAGTTTATTGCTGGTAAAAAAAGTGTTCAGGAAGAATTTTTTCATACATTTAATGCTCTAACTGGAAACAACTCACAAGTTATTTTAACCTCCGACCTTCCTCCTCATGAAATTAGTTTGCTGGAAGACAGAATTCGCTCGCGCTTTGAAGCTGGTCTAATGATTGATATTCAACAACCAACCCTAGAGCTTCGCACTGCAATTTTATTACTCAAGGCTCAATCAAATCATATCAATATTCCCAATCATTTAGCTCAAAGAATTGCAGCTCAAGTTGACAGTGCCAGAAGAATTGAAGGAATTATCAAAAAAATTCGTAGTGCCGTTGAATTACAGGGAGCAGAAATCAATGTTGAATTAATTGATTTAATTCTTAAAAAAGAAATTAGACAAAATCATAAAAAAATGCTTAAAGTTAAACCTCAAGATATTATTCAAAGTGTTAGCAATCATTTTCACCTCAAACAAAGTGCTATTAAGGGTGGTAGACGCAATAAAGAGTTAGTTAGAGCTCGTCATATTGCTATGTACCTTTTAAGACAAGAACTAAATAGCTCTCTTGAAGAAATCGGTCAGTGGTTTAGTGGTCGAGACCACACCAGCGTCATTCACGCAGTTAAAAAGATTGAAAAAGAACTTTTAGTTGACGAAACAACCATTCAAGATGTTTCTGCCTTAAAAATGTCTTTAGTGGCTATTTCTAAGTAGGCACATTAAAAAAGCTGATAAATACCTGCTTTTTGTTAATAAAACAAATATTAACAGAGAGTTTTCCACAAACCTGAAAAACTCTGTGGATAAAATCTGAATAAGCTGTGAAAAAAAGGAAATATCTTTTATCACTTTGTTTATTAGTTTCTAACTTATACAAAAGTGTTCTAAAAAATTCACAAAAAAATTCACCGTTTTAAATCGTTTATTAACAAAAAAAATATTCTATAAAAAAACATTTTTTTTGAGTAAAAATCTTAAAGTAGGTTTCGCTTTTACACTTTTCCACCACGCCTACTACTACTATTACTATTTTTATATATATTAATTATAGAAATTAAAATTTATCAGTTACAATAAAGTTTATGAAAATAATTGCCTTACAAGAAAACATTAAACAAGAACTTGTTTATTTACAAAAAATTATACCAAGCAGGCCACAATTGCCAATCTTGTCATCTATTTTTCTTAAAGCCCAAGATAATAAGTTGATTTTAGCCGCAACAGACTTATATTTAGGTATGAGGTCGAGCACAGTTGTTGAAGTTAAAGAAAAAGGATCTTTAGTGGTAGATGGAGATACTTTTCGTAGTTTAATTTTCTCTCTTTCTCCTGGGAAAATTACTTTAGAATTAGTAGATTCTGTTTTAAAAATAACTCAAGGAAAAACAAAAATTAAATTAAGTTGTCAATCAACAGAAGAATATCCTAAATTTCCTGAAGTTAGCGGTGATTCTTTTAAATTACAAACATCAGACTTGGAAAAGATTCAGAAGTTAGTAATTTTTGCTACGAGCACCGATCAAACAAGACCAGTATTGACATCACTGTTAATGAAATTTTCTGAAAAAGGATTAACCGTTGTTGGAACAGATGGATTTAGATTAGCTAATATTGAGCTTAATAAACTTAAATTTTCTTTTACTAAAAATTTAATGGTTCCAGCTAAAGCGCTAAGTGAACTATTGAGAATAGCCAAACAATGTCAGAGCGATGAAGTGGAAATAATTGTGGCTGAAGAACTTAAACAACTTTTGTTTAAAGTTGATGGTATTGAATTTTTTGTTAGATTAATTGAAGGAGACTACCCACCCTATCAAAAAATTATTCCACCAAACTTTAAATTAAAAGCACATATTGGTAGCGAAGAATTTTTAGATCAACTTAAAAGAGCACAAATTTTTTCAAGAGAGAGTTCAAACATTGTTCGTTTATCATTTAAAAATGAAAACAAAAATAATTATTTAATAATAAAATCTATTTCTCCAACCTATGGAGAATATGTTGGAGAAATGCCTATTGAGATAGATACGGAAATTTCAAAAGAAGAGTTAAATGAGCTACAAATAGCCTTCAACGTTTTGTATTTAATTGATTTTGTTAATGCTGTTGATGCAGAAAAAATATTTTTAAGTGTGAATGAAAGTTTGAAACCAGCAAAGTTTACCAATCCGAGTGATAAAAATTATTTATATATTAGCATGCCCTTTAGAGTCAACGAATAAGTCATGTTATAATAATCGCTTATGAAAAGAACCTGGAATCCTAAAAAAAAGAAGCGCTTAAGAATGCACGGCTTTTTAAAAAGAATGTCTACTTTAGGAGGACGAAAAACTTTAGCTAGACGTAGAGCGAAAAAACGCAAAAAACTAACTGTAATTAAAAAAGCTTAAATTTTTAACACTTTTTCTTTTTTTTAGAGTAAAATTAAACTTAATGTTGGCAAAAAAACACCGCCTCAATTTAACTTTGACAGAAAATAGTCAAATGTTTAAGAGTGGTTTGAGTCAACAATATGTGGGCAAGGATTTATTATTTTATTATCGACCAAACAAAAGCGGATTAAAAACTACTGCTCTAGCCCCCTCAAGACTTTTCCCCAAAGCCCATCAGCGCAACCATCATAGGCGATTACTCTATAACCTAATTATTAAAAAAAACAAAGAGATGTTAGAGGTTAAAAAAGAAAGCTTGTTCAATAAAAATTTTGATTTAATTATTGTTTATAAAAATCGAGATTTCAAAGTGAGTGGTTTAGAAGAAGATTTAAATACATTTTTAAAACAAATATGAAAGTATATAAGTTTTTAAGTACGATTCGGCATAATATTATGTATAGTGTTTTTGGTTACTCTTCAGTGTGCGGTCAGGTGCCAAGCTGTAGTCAATATACTACTCTGGAAATAAAAAAGAATGGTACAATTATCGGGTTAGCGAAAGGAATTTGGCGAGCGCTTAATTGTCGCCACTAAGAAATTTATGGGATTTTTAATTACTTTTTTTAGCGAAGTTTTATTGTTTTTTAATAGTGCTTTAGGTAGTGTTGGGTTAGCTCTTATAGTTTTTACTATAATTATTCGTTTATTAATTTTACCCTTAACCTTACCAAGCATTAAGTCGAGTCAAAAAATTAAAAAACTCCAGCCAGAATTAAAAAAACTTAAAGAAAAATATAAGGGAGATAAACAAGGATATGCTCTTGCTCAATCTCAACTTTATAAAAGCTATAATATTAATCCTCTAGCTGGTTGTTTACCTCAATTAATTCAATTAGTGATTTTAATTATTTTGTATCGAGCAATTATTGGTTTATTTGATCAGTCAAATGGATTAAATTTTAATTTTTTATGGACTGATCTTAGTCAACCAGATGGATTATATATTTTTCCAATTTTAGCAGCTCTTAGCCAATTTATTTTATCTTTAATGATCTCTCCTGCTACTCAAACCAGAGATGTGGTGCCGAATAAAACCCAAGACGAGTTGTTAAAGAAAGCTAATGAGAAAGAAGAAGACATAGCTGAAATGGCTTCTACCATGCAGCAACAAATGATGTTTTTAATGCCAATTATGACTGGTATAATTGCTTTAAGATTACCCTCTGGTTTAGCTTTATATTGGATTATGGGAACAGTTTTTAGTATTGTTACTCAATATTTTGTTTCTGGTTTAGGAGGAATTGCTGTTTTTTGGAATAATCATGTCGCAAAGAAAGGTCTTTTTGGAGCTAAACTTTTGTCGGAAGAGCAAGGTAAAAATATTTTGATAGAAGAAAATAAAAAGCAAAAAATAGTTAAGGAGACTCCTTTAAAGAAAATATTAAAAACAAAAGATAGTAATAAAAAAAATACAGAATTAGCTGAACTTTTGATGAAAAGAGGTGCAAGTACAGAGTCTTTACCAACTAAAAATACCAGGGCCACTAAAGTGAAAAAACAAGAAAAAATTAAAAAAAGTCGTCAGCAAAAAAAACGAGCAGCCAAAAAAAAGAAGCGCTCTTGAAAGACTAATTATGAAAATCGAAGAATACCTGAGTAAATTAATTGAATATTTGGGAGTTGAAGGAGAAATTGAAATTAAAGTTGAGGAGGGAGAGGAAAGAGTTCAAATAAACATTAAAACTGATGAAAAAGATACTGCTTTGTTAATTGGTAGCAGAGGGGAAACTCTAAGCGCTATCGAATTGTTAACTAAATTAAGTTTTAAAGATGACTATGAAGATAAGCGTATAAGCCTAGACATTAATGATTATAAGTTACGACAAGAAGAACGGTTGAAAGAAAAAGCTTTAGATTTAGCTCAAAGAGTTTTGGAAACTGGACGGTCCTATGAGTTTCGTTACCTAAATTCCTATGAAAGACATTTGGTCCACGAGGCAATTGCTAAAGAAGTTGGTTTGGAAAAAATATACACTCATTCTGAGGATAGAGATTTGGGAAGAGTTTTAATTATTGAGGTCAAGAATCAAGACGCTTGAGGTTGCAATAATTATGCGTTAATTATGCATTAATAATTTAATTTTAAAATTTTTGGTATGGGAAAAAAAATAAGAATTTATACTGATGGTGGGTCGAGGGGTAACCCTGGAATAGCAGGCGCTGGAATTTATATAGAAGATTCTAGTGCTAAAGAAATTTACCATGAGGCTAAATTTTTAGGTACTAAGACAAATAATGAGGCTGAATATTTAGCTTTTTTAGAGGCCTTAAATTTTTTATTACGTTATGAAATTAAAAATCCTGGCTTGATAGAGAGTGCTGAGCTTTATTCAGATTCTAAACTACTTGTTGAACAAATTAATCGACGCTGGAAAATTAAGAAAGCGGAATTAAGAAAATTAGCAGAAGCTTCTTGGAAAAATTTAAGTACTCTACCCTATCCGATTTTTATTAAACACCTGCTGAGAGAAAAAAATAAAATTGCTGATCAACTAGCTAACGATGCTATGGATCGAGCTTGTTAATTACTTGGGCTTTAATTTACAATGTTGTTTAGAAATGATAGGTCAAAAACAACATTTAACAAGCGAACTAATTGATGATAGACCTGTAGTTTTTTTATTAGCTGAAGAAAATAATCTCTTTATTGATGGTTTAATACTTTTTTTTAAGCACTGTGCTTTAGATGCAAGGTTATTGTTATTAGAATCTTTTACAGATCCAAGTGAGGCCCTAAAACAATATAAAGCAATTAAAAACACTGAGGTTTATAAATTTTTGGTCGTAGGCGGTTTTAAAAAAACATATATAGAAAACCCAGATTTTCTTTTGCAGGTATTACGAGCTTTTGAACGAGGTTTTGCAGAAGATGGTCGGTTGATAGCAATATTCTTTTTATTAAACTACTCTACCCCAATTTCACCCATGGATTTTGAGCTAAGCAATTTTAAAAATTTTTGGTCTAAACAAAATAGCTTTTTAAATCAAGCGCTCAAGGCTTTTCCCTTAGCTCAATTTTGTTTAGTAGAAGATATTTTAAATTTAGATTTTGATTTTAATTTAAAATTTAATTTGTTTTTTAGCCCCTTTAAAAAACAATTTCTTTTAGACAGTCAAAATAATTGCTACTGGCAGACTCAAGATGGTTTTTTAAGAAGTTTTAAAACTTTATTTTTTCAAAGCAAGCCAAGTGAAAAACACTTGTTAAGAGGACAAAAAACTCACAGTACAAAATTTTTGTTAAAAGCCAAGGACTTATGTAGTCGATATTTTTTGCAAAAATTTGATGTTTTAGAGCTATTTTTACAACCGAGAGAAGAAAATTATTTTTTAGCAGATTTTATAAGGGTTTATAACTCTGACAAAAAGGTACTTGAAGTTTTAGATGAAAAAATCCGCCAACTTCCTCTTTCTCTTAATAAAGAAATGCTTTTAGATAAAAACAATCTGCAAGTGATTGAGGCGCAAAAAATAGCCAAAGAGTCACTGTCAAAAATAACTACAACAAACGATGATGAAAAGCTGGAAAATGATGCTGAGAGAGCCTCTGAGCTTAATAAAAATGTAAGCAGAACCAATCAGCTTGAAAATAATTTAGAACAAAATTTACAAAAAACTGATGATTTAACGGTAAAAGATAAAAATAAGATTGATGAATCAAACAATATTGATAAAACCCTCCAAGACATTTTTCGTAAAGAACAAAAAAATAGGCATCAGCAGCGTTTTAAACAAAATCTAAAAGGTGCAAAAAAAATTGTAAAAAAGAGTAAATATCGCCGCCTCTCTTTTTACTTTGGCATTTTTTTATCTCTAATAGGCACCTTGGTTTTAGTTTTGTTTGCTAATTTTTATTTTACTCAAAAACTTTTTGAAAAAGACTTGCTGGCTGTTATTCAGGCTAATTTAACTGATAAGAATAATTTTCAGGGTAAAAGAGATTACCATTTTTTAAAGTGGCAATTAGATAATTATGGAGAACTAATTGGTGAGGAAATTTTCTCAACACCTAATAATTATTGGCAAATTTTTGAGCATTTAAAAAAACAAGCAGTTTTAGCACAGGAGCTAGACGATGAAACATTTAAGCTTTATCAAGCAGTATTAAAAACAGATGGTGATGTGAGCGTTGATTGGGCAAATTATTTGACAAAAAATCAAGAATTTTATCAGTTTAAGCAGGAGTTAAGCAGCCTTTTAGATCAATTGAATCCTGAAATTTTGCCAAAAGCACAGGCAGAAATTTTAGCTCAATATAAAGCAAAAACCCTAAAAGAGTTGGCGTCTCAGCAACGTTCAACAATGTTTTTAGAATCTCTAAGTAGGTTTTTGTTAAGTCCTGCAAGAAGTAATCTTGTAGTTTTAATTCAAGATAGCAATGAGTTGAGATCAAGTGGGGGGTTTTTGGTTTCTGTGGTTAATTTAAGTTTTGAGAATAGTCATTTATTAAATTGGCGGGTTTATGATGTAAGCGATCTAGACAAAAGGATTTATGGTGAAAGAGAGGCTCCTGAAGAATTAAGAAGTATGTTGGTAGCCAACAGATTGCTATTGAGAGATGCTAATTGGCCGGCTAGTTTTGCCGATGCTAGCTCAGATATTACTTGGTTTATAGAGCAAAGTTTAAATATGCGTCCTGATCTTATTTTAACTTTAAACAGCAAAGAGGTTTATGATTTTCTAGAAGTGCTCTCCCCTCTTATGATTAATGAATTTGAATTAAATCAAAATAACTTTTTTGAAGAACTATTGCGCCAAGAAAATGTTGATTTTAATTCTGTTTTGAATAGTTTTTTTGAGCGTTTATCAAAACTTTCTAAAGAAGAAGTTATTTTTATTTTAACTAAACTAAATTTAGCTTTAGATAAAAGAGAAGCTTTTTTGTACAGTGATGATCAAGAATTATCAGAGATCTTAAAAAACAATTTGTGGTCTGGAGAGATTCTAGAAACTCCTTGTCCAACTGAATTTGCTGGTGTTGGTGATCAATGCTTTACGGATGGAATTTATCAGTTAGAAAACAACGTGGGCTTAAATAAAGTTAATCGTTTAATTACTCAAGAAATAAATCATAGTATAGGAATTAGCGAAAAGTTTATTCGTCATAAGCGCGTAATCCGTTTAGAAAATCTTGGTCGCCAAAACTTTTGGCCAGAAGGAAACTATCAAGCTTATCTAAAATTTTATTTGCCAAAAAATGCCAGTTTAGAAAGAATAACTTTTAATGGAAAGGCTGTTAATCGAAACGTCTACAAATGGTTTGAAGAAAAAAATAAGCGAGTTTTGGCTCATAGATTTACTGTTCCAATACTTTCTAATGTAACTCTGGAGATAATTTATCTTGTTCCTCATCAATTGAAGACTCCATTTTCTTATGTGTTTTTAGATCAAAAACAGGCTGGTTTGTTTAACAAACAAACTCATTATAAAGTTTTATTTGCTGAAGATTTTTCTCCCAGTCTTATTGCTCCCCAAGCCAATTATCAAGATAAAGTAATTGAGTTTAAGAACGACAATCAAGACAACTTTTTATTTGCGGTTGCTTTTTAGTTTCACGTGTAAAAAGGCCTTTTTTAAGAAAATATATTGATTTATTAAGCTTTTTAAGCTACTTTTTTTTAGATTATTTTTTTTTAAATGATCACTTTCTTTCGGCCTTATTTTGGTTCAAGCTCTTTTAGAGATTTTTTGAGCTTTGTGGTAGAATGAGAACCTATTTTGCTTCTAGAAATATATATTTTTAAAATATAGAAAAGTTACTTATGACAAAAATTACTTTTAAAGTAGACAAGCGTTCAAATAAAAAAGCTAAACAACTGCGCCGAGAGGGTAGATTACCAGCCAATGTTTATATCCCAAAAAAAGACTCAATAGCTCTAGAGCTTGATCCCATAGATTTTGCTAAACTTTATAGTGAAGCAGGAGAAACTGGCTTAATTTATTTAAACATTGGAGGAGAATCTCAAGCCGTACCAGCCTTAATTGATCAGGTCGATATGGATTATTTAGGTGCTAATTTTGAGCATGTGGTTTTTAGAGGAGTAAACTTAAAGGAAAAAATTACTGCTAATGTGCCAGTTGAAGTGATAGGGGAGTTTGATGTCGCAGAAGCAGTTTTAATCACTGTTCAAGACGAAGTTGAGGTTGAGGCTTTACCAGCCAATCTTCCAGAAAAGTTTGTTTTTGATGTTAGCAACTTAAAAGCTATTGGTGATGCTTTTACTTTAGCTGATTTAGATTATGACAAAGATAAGGTTGAATTGGTTTTGACCGAAGACGAAAATCCAAGCGAAAGAGTGTTGATTTCTGTTCAAGCTCAAGAAGAAGAGGAGGTTGTAGAGACACCTGATGAGTTAGTTGAGCCAGAACTAGTTGGCGAAGATGAAAAAGCTGAAAAAACTGAGGGTGGTGAAGAGTCTCAGTCTGAAAAAACAGTCAGTGAAGATCAGGCTACAGTTGAAGAAAAACCAACTGATTCTAAATAAAACAATAGGGTTTATTACAGCAATATTTTAATTTTTAAGACAAGCTGTTTAATAATTGGGGTCTAGTTCCCAAGATTGTTGAAATTTTTCTTGAGCTATTTTTAAATCTTCAAGTTCTAATAACTTAGCAAGGTTAAAAAATATGTCTCGACTGTGTTTTTGTTTTGTTTCCAGTTTTAAATAAAAATTTTTTAGCGTTTCAATTTCTACCTGATCAAGAGTAAGCAAAATTTCTCCAGGGTTTTGACTTGGTGCCTCTTTTAATTCAATCTGAGGGATCTTGTTTTTTTGCCATAGCTGCCAATTAATTAGCCAAATTAATAATAAAAGAAATAATAAAACAGGAGTTATTTCTCCTTTTAATTTAAGTTTAAGAAATAAATATTGAATGCTGAAAATACAGAGTTTGTAAAGAAGTCTTATAATTAAGATAAGAAGCAATAAATAGTTGCTGATTTTTTTTAACATTAAATTGGCCAAGGACTACTCATTAGTATTTTTTCTTTTACTAATTTTTCTTGATATAAAATTTGCCAAATGGCTTCAGTTACAAAAGGGATAAATGGGTGAAACATCTTCAAAAAAATTATTAGACCGTTTAAGATTTTTTCTTGACTTATCAATCCATTTTTTGACTCTTCTATACACTCGTCACAAAACCAATGCCAAAATTCATTATGCAAAGTTTCAGCGGCTAAACCCAGTTGTTGCTGTTCTAGATTACGAGTGATTACAGACTCAAGCTGTTTGAGTTTTTTATCAAATTTTTTGTCTAGCTGTCCTTGCTTATTATTGTCTGAATAAGTGGGCGATTCTCTTTGCAACAAAATAAAACGAGTCGCATTCCAAAGCTTATTATTAAGATTGCGCATTGCTTTAAAATCAGCATCGCTAATACTTTTGTCTAATCCAGCACTAGAGCGAATAACAATAGCCATTCTAAGCGCATCTATACCGTATTTTTCGCCAATTTCTAGTGGATTAACAACATTGCCCTTACTCTTACTCATTTTCTGGCCTTTGCCATCTCTAATAAGGCCGTGCAAATAAATTTTTTTAAATGGTAATTGTTGAGTGCTATACAAACCCATCATTAGCATGCGCATTACCCAAAACATTAAAATGTCATAGGCGGTTTCCATAATGCTAGTCGGATAAAAACGCTCAAAGTCTCCAGGTTTATTATTTTTTAGAGCAACTACTGGCCACTGGCTTGAAGAAAACCAAGTGTCAAAAGTGTCGGTTTCTTGTAAATATTGCTTAGTATCATCTGGTTTAGTGGTGCCAAGTAAATATTGAGCGTCAATGGGGGCAGCGAGGTTTTGTAAACCTTTTTCTATCTCCTCAAAAGAATATTTTTTAAGTAAGTTTTTGATGAGATCAGTAATTCTTTGTCCATCTTTATCTAAAAAAGTAATTCGTAAATTTGGATTATTGTCAACTTCATACCAGACTGGCATACGAATACCCCAAACAATCTGTCGACTAATATTCCAATCTTCTAAGTTTTCTAACCAATGTTTAAGAATTTTGTCATAACCAGCGCCATATATTGTCAGTTCTTTTTTCTTAATTTTCTGTAAAACAGCTTCTGTTAATGATTTAACTCGAACATAAAATTGGGGGAGAGGAAGGGGTTCTATGGGTTTATTACAGCGATAGCATTTGGCTAAACTATGTTGATATTGTTCGTCAATTTTTTCTAATAATTGATTTTGTTCTAAATCTTTAACAATATTTTCTCGAGCTATATGCGTTTTGAGTCCAGCATATTTGCCGGTAAATTTAGTGAGTCGACCATCAAAATTAACTGCTATAGCAGGTAATTTTTCTTCTTCATTGCTTAGATTTTTTTCCTTTATTAATTGTTCTTTTAAATCAATGTAGCCAAGCTCATTATTATTAATAGCTTCTTGTAATTGATCTTGATGTTTTTGCCAAAAAGCAAAATCATTAAAATCATGGAAGGGGGTAATTTTAACTGCACCGGTGCCAAATTCCGGATCAACAAAATCATCAGCAATTACTTTAAGTTTGACCAAGCCTAATAATCCTTGAAACTCGATAGTTTTTCCATGATAAGCACGATAACGTTTATCTTTAGGGTGGACAGCAATTGCCACATCGGCAAAGATGGTTTCTGGTCTAGTTGTGGCAATATTAATTGGCCCATATTTTAAATAATAAAGGGGGTTTTTTTCTTCAACATGATTAACTTCTAAATTACTAAAACCAGTGCCACATTTAGGACAGTAATTTACTAATCGGTTGGCTCGATAGATTAAGTCATCTTTTGCCATTTGCTCAAAAGTTTTGATGACGTCTTCAACAATATCTGGATCTAGAGTAAACTTAAAGCGACTCCAGTCAGCGCTGGCGCCTAATTGTTTAATTTGCTGAACAGCTATTTGACTATTTTTTTCAACATAATCCCAGATCATTTGATAAAGAGTTTGGCGATCAAAATTAAAACGACTCTTTTTTTCTTTTTTGAGTTTCTTTTCAAAAACAAATTGTGTTTCAATACCAGCGTGATCGGTGCCAGGGAGCCAAAGAGTGTCATGACCCCTCATTCGAGCGAAGCGAACCATGATGTCTTCTAGAGTTACAACACAGCCGTGACCCAAATGTAGTGGATCGTTGGCATTTGGAGGAGGCATAATAATGGAAAAACTTGATAAATCTTCATTTTTTAACCGTTGATTTATCTCACTATCAGGATTGAAAGCATCAGCTTTTTCCCAAAGTTGATAGATTTTTTCTTCGTAATCTTGTGGTTGATAATGTTTATCCATGACCGTTAATTATAGCACCGAAGCAGGCTTGACTCTAGTTTATAACTTCAATTCTTTGTCTGTTAAAATAACGGAGATGAATAAAACCTTAGTGGATTATAGCCGGGTAAATTTAGTTAATGATCAAGATGAGATTATCGCTAGTGCTGATAAATTTGAGGCTCATTCGGGAGAAGCCATGCTCCATCAAGCAATTTCTTTATTTTTGTTTAGAAAAAGTAAAGTTGGCCGTTTTCAATTATTAATACAAAAACGTAGTGATAAAAAAATTGTAGGAGCTAGTCAGTGGGCTAATACAGTTTGTGGCAATGTAGCGATGGGGGAAAGTCATAGGGAATGTGTCTTGAGGCGATTGAAAGAAGAATTAGGAATAAGCCTATCTAAGAATCTTTGCCAAAGCGTGAAAGAGATTTTTATTTTAAATTATCAAGTGCTTTGTAATCAGCGCTATAGTGAAAAAGAAATTGACCACGTTTTTGCCCTATTTTTAAACGATCAGGAAGCAAAAAGTTTAGAGCTAGACAAAAATCCTCAAGAAGTTGCTGATTTACTCTGGATTGACTGGTATAAGTTAATTGATCAAAAAAGATTAGAAGATGGAGAATTAACTCCATGGTTTAAACTCTTTTTAGACAATGAGCAATTAGAAAAAACTATTAATCGCTTTTTAGAAAATGTAACAATATAATTAATATAGAAATATGAGTATGAAAACAGACAAAATTCCTCAACACGTTGCTATCATTATGGATGGCAATCGACGATGGGCAAGAAAACAAGGTTTATCAATTATTAAAGGTCACCGCAAAACTGCCGAGGAAACAATAGAAAAACTAGCCGATTATGCGATTAGTGTTGGTATTGAGTTTTTAACTCTTTGGGCTTTTAGTACTGAAAATTGGCAGCGTGACAGCAAAGAATTAGAAGGAATAATGGGTTTATTTCGTGAAACCTTTAGTACGGCTGCTGAGCGTTTACATAAAAAAGGGGTGAGAGTGCACACCATTGGTGATTTGGGTCGCTTTCCCCAAGATATTAGAGAGGGAGTTGAGCATTGGAAGAAAGAGACTCTTAACAATAAGAAGCTTGTTGTTACCTTTGCCCTTAACTATGGTGGTCGAGATGAAATAATAAGGGCTGTTAAACGTTTGATTGTTCAAGAAAAAAACTTAACAGAAAAAGAGATTGTTCCAGAGCTTTTAGAGAAATATCTTGATACCAAGTTTGAGCTTGATTTGCCTGATCCAGATTTAATTATTAGACCTGGTGGGGAACAGCGTTTGTCCGGTTATTTGCCTTGGCAGGGGGTATATAGTGAATTATATTTTTGTTCGACACTAATGCCAGACTTCAATGAGAAAGAGTTTGCGAAAGCGCTATCTGAATTTGATAGTCGGCAACGACGTTTTGGACAATGATTGCTGATTTCTTAATTATTTTGAAAATGATTTTAGAACCAGTCTTTTTGTGATCCTGGAATAACAAAAGACTTAATAAAATCAATGCCTGTAAAGCTAGAAATGAGATTAATAATTATGAAAGCAGATAGAGCTAAAATTAAACCAATAATAGCAAAAGTAATAGTGTTTTTAGATTTTTCTACCTCTTGGCTTTTTCCAGCTGATAATAATAAATTAAAAGCCGCATAAATAATCATCACAAATCCCGCTATACCAATTAAAGTTAAAACCACAGAAAGAATGTTGGCTAGCAAGCAACCAATACCCTGAATACTTGCTACTCCTTCTATAACACAATTGTCATTTATTTGATCCCAGCTTTTAGTCTGTGCTTGAACAGGTTTAACAATGGAAAAAAACGAAAAGATTTGAATCATAATAATTCTGATTATAGCAATAAAAAACTCTCTTTCCAAGCAAATGAAAAGAGAGTTTTTAGTATCTAAAATTAATTAGGTTTATTAATGGTACCTACATTTTGAAAAACTTCATTAAAGCTACCAAAGCCCAAGAAGTTCACAATTAAGTTAATTACTGCATAGGAAGCCGCTACAATAATTAATCCAATAATGGCGGCTGTAATTTTATTGCGTGCTTCTTCAGCTTTTCCTTTATCTCCTCCAGAGGTAATCCACTGGATGCCTCCAAAGATAAGATAAGCAAAAACTAAAACAGCAGCAATTAGCATTACTACGTTTAAAATAGAACTAAACATTTTGCCAAAATCTGTAGCATAGCCCGTGCCTGGATTAACCTCAATGTCATCGAAAGCTGCCATCACCATTTTGGCTTGAAGAAGAATCCCGCTGAAAGCGCTGCCGCTAGCCAGAGCAATTTTTTTAGTTAATTTCATAAAAGTCTCCTTTTAAATTTTTCTATCTAATTTTTATTATATCAAGTTTATTAGTCTTTAGCAAAAAAATCTAGACGAATTTAATAACAGTAATGCCCAAGAAACTAGCTACCAGACTAAAAATAGCCATGGTGGCTGCTAAAACTATTAAACCAATAATGGCTGTAGTAATTTTATTACGTGCCTCTTCAGTTTTTTGTTTATCGCCAGAGGATGTAATCCATTCGATAGCTCCCCAAACAATCAAACCCAAACAAGCAACAACTCCGAGAATCATAGCTACTCTTAAAATATTGCTAAGCCAAACACCAAATCCACCATCAGGTGTTTGAGATTGCTCAGCGCCATAGAGGCCTTGCTTAATAGCTTCATCTGCTATGTCTAAAGTAACTTGTGCGATTTGTCTATTCATATTTATTTTTTTAATTTGTTAATTTTAATTTACACCGGGTATGGTAAGTTTTAATAAATCAAATTCTCCCCCGAAAAGTAATTTACTCATAAAGCTAAGTAACACAAAAGAGCTAACTAATAGCAATAAACCAATAATAGCGTGAGTCATTTGATTACGCGCTGTTTCTACCTTAGTTTTATCTCCTCCAGAGGTAATCCAACTAAATGCACCTAGTAAAAAATAGGCGATAACTGCTAAAGAGCCAATAGTTATGGAAGCTCTCCACAAATAAACAGTATATTGAATAAATTTACCGCCACTGGGCACTGAGGGGTCATTTTGTCCAAGATCACCAATAACTGGGTTATTAATTTGTGCCCTGGCTATTTTAGGATGAATAAGTAAGTTTAATAAATATAAATAAAAAAAACCTAATTTTTGATATAAGTTGCTTAATCTTTTTTTCATAGTTATGGACTGGCTCCAGGAATAATTTCTTGTATCATTTTTGCTGGTTCTAATAATTCCAAACCAATAATACCGCCAATTAGGCCAATAATTGCGTAGGTAGCAACAATTAAAATAAGACCCAGGGTGCTCCAAACTAGGCGATCTTTAGCTTTTTCAATTTTTCCTTTGTCACCAGCAGCAGTAATCCAATTAAAGGCTGCGATGAAAGCATAAACAATGAAAAACAATGTACCTAAAATGGTAATAACTCCAATAATGTCGCTGATCCACAATTCAAAGGTTGATAAAACGGTGGTATTGCTTAAATTGCTTGGCTGTCGAGCATCATTCACTGGTTTTATTGAACCAATATCGACACTTTGAGCTAACAAATTATTAATTTTTGACATAATTTTATTATTTTATTTATATACTATATCGGACTTGGTATTTGCGGATTAATGATAAAACTAGCATCGCCAAAAATAATTAAGCCGATAATTGCCGCAATAGTGTAAGAAGCAACAATAATGGCTAGTCCAACTACGCTCAGAGTGAGTTTGGTGCCAATTTTTTCTATAGCTCCTGAGTTGTCAGCACTAGTGATATAGGTAAAGCCAGCTAAGATAAAATTAAACATGGTCCATAACCCGGCTACAACTGAGATCAGTTTAATAAGGTTGGAAAAAAAGAGAATGAGACCAATGCCGCTGGTTGATTGTTGATTTAACTCAGCTACTCCAGGAGGTGCCTCAATATTGCCGAAGACAGAGTTTGGTTGTACGACTGGAGTTTGAGCAAAAATATAATTGTTTAAAAAGAGGGTTGATAAGGCAAATAAGGAAAGTAGGCTTAAAATTATTTTTTTCATTTCAATTTTTCATTATACCTGGCTCTTTTTTAAAAGCCAATATCTGCTCCAGTAAAGGTTCTAATAATTTGCATAATCCAATAAGCAGCAAAAATAACCAGAAACCCGATTAAGGCTGAAGTCATAGTCGTTTTAGCTTTTTCTTTACTTTCTGATTCACTTCCTGAAATCATAGCTAGACCAGAAAAAACAATCATCGCAAATAAAATTAAACCGACGAGAACAAAAACAACTCTTATCAGGAGATTTACCATATCTGCTGGTGTGCTAAAAACATCACTAACTTTTTGTCCGTCACTGAGAACCATGTATTCTGAGAGATCTATTTCAACATCCCCAGTACTGGCTCTGGCCCTTAATTCAATAGCTGAAAACTTAAAAATAAAAAATTGAGAAAGTAAAATTGATAAAATCAGTGTGGTTAATATCAAGATTTTTTTCATCAAAGCTAATTATAAAATAAAATTTTCTGATATGATAGGGTAGTTTGATCATGAAACGTTTTGTTGGATTTAAAGACGAGCTTGTTTTAATTGAAGCCATAAGAAGGGGTGATGAATTGGCAATTGAGTATTGGTTTAAGCATTATTATAAAAAACTATTAACTCTGGCTTTACAAAAACTACCTAATGCTTCAGTGGCCGAAGAAATTGTCCAAGAAACTTTTGTTAATTGTCTAAGAGCAATCAATCTTTTTAAGGGAAACAGTTCTTTATTGACATATATGCAGAGCATTATGCGTCACGAAATTAACGATTTTTACCGTAAACGTTATGCAAAAAAATTTATTAAAACTATTCCTCTTTCTGAAGTTTTTTTAGAACATGAATTTAAAGATGCTCATGAAACTGCCGTTATGGTCAAATTGGTTTTGAAAAAAATGGCTAAGCGGTCAAGAGAACTGCTGATGCAAAAATATGTGGATAAAAAGCGCATAAAAGATTTAGCTAAAGAATTAGGGAAGACTGAAAAGGCGATTGAGTCAGAATTGTTTAGAGCTAGAAAAGAATTTCGCTTACTATGGGCAAACATTAATCAGGCAGTTGACTAATTAAATGATTGATTGAATTAAAAAATCCATGAAAAAAAATGACAGTCAAGAGTTTTTAATCAAACTAAAAAACGAAGCTAAACTAATCAGTTCTTTGGAAAAAGATAAATTTGTTCCAGACCGTTTAAGTGTTGTGGCTAATTTTATCGCCACTCACGCTTGGCAGATTTTATTAGTTTTAGCTTTTATTACATCTTTGTTTTGGGAATTATTACTCTACCAAGGAAACAATGGATAAAATAGGAATTGTTAAATCAATAATTTATTCATTAGGTCAAATTACTTTGGGTTTATTTTTGCATCCTTATCAAAGTATGCAAAATTTAGTTCGCGATCAAGTTTTTATTCCACTAATGTTTTTACCCACGCTTTTAGCAGGTATTTTTTATATTTTGTTTGCCTGGTGGTTGTTAACATTATTTTATGATGGGTCAGTGATATTTAGATTAGTTTATCGTTCTTTTTTCTTTTTCTTTTTCTTTTGGCAGATTTTATTAATTTATTTATTTTATCGTTTTAGACGTGCTTTTCGTGAATAGTTATAAAATGCTTTTAACTTTATGTTGTTGCGCAAATTAGCTTTGCAAAATTTTCGAAATTTTGCTAATAAAAATTGGGATTTTAAAAAAACCACAATTATTCTTGGGGACAATGGCAGTGGCAAAACGACTGTTGTAGAGGCAATAAATCTTTTGGCTAGCAGTGATAGTTTTCGAGCTAATCGCATTGAGGAAATGATTCGTTTGGGAGCAGAATTGGGCAGAGTGCAGGCTCTTTTTGAAATGGAGAGCTTTGCTCCTCAAGAGGGGAAAAATGAAAAACCTAATCAAGAGTCTCAGGTTTCAGAAGAACTAAAATTAGAAATAATGCTTACCAGGGGCATGGTGGGTGGTAAAAAGAGTCAATATCGTTTGTTTACTGTTAATGATATTAGGCGGCGGCGTGCTGATTTTGTCAAAAATTTATCAGTAGTAGTTTTTCGTCCTGAAGATTTACGTTTGGTGGAGGGTAGCCCGCGCCGCCGCCGCTTATTTCTTGACCAAACCTTATCAATGTTGGATTGGCAATATCAACGCTCTCTGCAACAGTATGAACGAACTTTGAAACGTCGCAATCTGTTACTACAAAAAGTGCGTGAAGGAGAAGAAAAAAAGAATATTTTGTCTTTTTGGAATTTAAATTTAGCAAAGCATGGTCAGTTTTTACAGCAAGAGAGAATTAAGTTTATTGATTTTATTAGAGAAGTAATTTTTCCTTTTGAGCTAAATATTAAATACTTGCCTTCAATAATTAGCGATGATCGTTTAAAAAAATATTTAAATAGAGAAATAGCTGCTGGACACACTCTTATTGGTCCTCATAAGGATGATTTTTTAGTTAAGTTTTCTTTGCCAGAAAAAGGAATTGAAGATTTGAGTTTGCTAGCTTATGGATCACGAGGTCAACAGCGTTTAGGAGTTTTATGGCTTAAGATTGCTGAATTACAATTTTTACATAGTCGAATAGACTATCAACCTATTTTACTTTTGGACGACATTATGTCTGAATTAGATCAAGACAGCAAGGCAATGGTTTTGAGCTTATTAGAAAATTATCAAACTATATTGACCACGGCCGATAGAAATTTAGCCAGGGAACTTAAAAAAACATTTAAAAATTCAGCAACTATTGAATTAGTCTAATTTTATTCAATTAATCCAATTGCAAGTTATCATAAAAAAAGAGGGAGTCCTGCTTTTTTCTTAATTTTTCAAACCAAGCGAAATTTTCTAAAATTTTACTCAAATGTTTTATTCTTGAAGCATGATAATTATAAAATTCAGTTTTTGGACTAGTTTTGTTACAAATGTTAATTGATTCTGTTAGACCAATTAATAGATCGGTAATAATTGCTAAATCCTCATCTACTTTTTTAGTATCAGCACTATTAGCTACTTTTTCAAACTCAGAAAGCGATAGGTTTTTATATCTATTGTCGAAAAGTTTTAAATCACTTAAAAAATCTCCCAAACGAGTTTCTTCTGTTTTGCCTGAATTCTCAGCACTAGATATAGGTTTATGCTCTTTTTTCGTCATATTATTTCTGTCAAAGGTAAAAATATAGGTAAGTTTGCCAATATTTTTTCACTGAACCTGGTGATTTTACCTAATTTTTGAGAATTTTCAAGTTTTTGCTTGGAAAGTATTCCAAAGTACTTGAGGAATTGCGTCTACCAAATCACTGGCATTAAAATAAGGACCAACTTTTTTATAAAGAGAGTCTCCAGTTTTTTTATTAATATGGCTAGCAACAATGGTGCTAGTTAAGGCGTCATTTTTGCAATAAAGAGCAGCTAGTAGGCCAGCTAAAACATCTCCTGTGCCTCCTTTAGTCATTCCTGCATTACCACCCTCAATTTTGATTGTTTTTTGTTGTGGATGATTTATTCCTGGAAAAATTTGATCGACTGGGCCTTTCAGTAAACAAATTGCTTCAGCTTGATAGTTTTTAGGGTTGAAACTATTATTTTTTTTAAGTAAAACTTCCATTTCTTGATGGTGAGGGGTAATAATACAATTACTGTTGAGAAGATTGGGGTTAATCATTTGTAAAGCTCCTGCGTCAATTACCCATTTTTTTTGTGGATATTTGCTCAATAATCGGTCACTCAGTCGAGCAGTATAAGAACTTCTTTCCATCCCTGGTCCTAATAAAATACAGTCAGCTTCTTTTAAATAAGGCTCAATTTCTTTACGATCAACCACAATTCCTTGCCAAAAATTCGCTTTTGCTTCTTGATTAAGTTTTTGATCTAGCTCATTTTTTTGCCAGCGCCTAATCAGAATATTATTGCTAGGAACAGAGCTATAAAAAACCATATCAACTATTTTGCTAGCAATATCAAGACTCCATTTACTGGCAGCATGAAATAATTCTGAACCACCAATAATTAGTAGTTTGCCGTTTTGGCCTTTATGAGAATCTTCTTTAGCAATTTTAAGCTTTTTAAAAGCTTGCTCAATTATTTTTTGAGATTTTGACTTTTGTTCTTGATTCTGCATTGCGCTCTTATTTTACTATGTTTTATCTTTCTGTGTTTTTTACTATGTTTTTAAAATAAATTTGCATAATTTGCAAAAATAACGCTTGTTTTAGCGATCAAACTATGCCAAAATATGACTTTAATGTACGAACCTCAATTTCAAATCAGTAATAATTTACTTAGTTATATTTCTGCAATTGAATCAGCCAAGGCGGTAATTGACAACTCACCACTTGTTCCTGCTTGGGAAGCTAAGTTTCGTGATGAAGCTTTAGCTCGCAGTGTTCATTACGGTACCAGAATTGAGGGCAATGACTTGAGCGCTGCTCAGGCCGGACAGGTTTTATCTTTAGAAAAAATTGACAATGTGCAATCAGTTCTTGACCAAACTGGCATTATTGCTAGAGAAAGGGACATTCAAGAGGTTATTAATTATCGCAATGTATTAGCTTGGATTGATCAACAGCCCTTGTTGAAAAAAACTCAAAGCCAAGATGACTCTTTACTTAATCTAACAACTTTAAATTTATTGCATCGTTTAACCATGAATAATTTGTTAGAAGAAGAAAAGATTGCCACTTTACGTGACAAACAAGTTATTGTCAGAGGTGCAAGAGATGGACAGGTAGTTTTTCGTCCACCGGTGGCTGCTGAAGTTCCTTTTTTATTAGATGATCTTTTTGCTTGGTTAAAAGGAGAAAAGAGTCAAAAGTTACACCCAATTTTACGAGCAGCTATTCTCCATTATCAATTAGTTTATATTCATCCTTATGTAGAGGGAAATGGTCGTAGTGCTCGAGCTTTTGCCACTCTTGCTCTTTATGAGTCTGGATACGATTTTAAGCGTTTTTTTTCAATTGAAGAATATTTTGATAGCGATGTTGATGCTTATTATCAGGCGCTTTTATCTGTTCAACAAAATGCTAAGCAAGACCTAACTTATTGGTTGGAATATTTTACCTATGGTTTAGCCTTAGAAATTGATAAGGTTAAACTAAAAGTAGCTAAGCTTTCACAAGATTTAAAGCTTAAACGTGAGCTTGGACAACAAGTAGCACTATCTGAGCGACAAATTATTCTATTAGAGCTATTACAAAATCAGGGTACTATGACTTCTGACGATGCCCAAAAAGTCTTACCTAATGTTTCGGTTGATACTATTCTGCGAGATCTCAAAGACTTAATTGCTAAGGGAGTGGTTAAGAAACATGGGGTAACCAAGGGTGTTAGTTATAGCCTCAATTAATTTCTTGATTAATTTGACTTGGTTTTTCTAGCTGATTTGACATAATATATTTGAAGGAATTCTATGCTTTTTAATCAATTCACTCAATATTTACTTGATTTGGAAGAACTTAACTCTCGTTTAGAGATGACTAAATTATTGGCTAAATTATTTAAAGAATTAGATAAAGATGAGATAGTACCCGCCAGCTATTTAATGCAGGGAAGTCTGGTGGCTAACTATGAGTCTTTAGAATTTCAGTTATCTAGTAAGATGTTAATTCGCTCTTTAGCTAATTTTTATAATCGTCATTCAGCCTCGGTTGAAAACAAATCATTTTTAAAACAAGGTTTGTTTGATGATGTTAATCAAGAAGTAGTTGTTGGAGAGTTAAATAAAAAATATAAAGAGCTAGGAGATTTGGGCGAATTGTTCTATCAAGTTGTCGCTGATTTAACAGATTTAACAGATTCTTCTGATCAAGAAGTTAGGCTCAGCATTATAGAAGTTCATCAGCAGCTAGAAGAAATTGCTTATGAGGGTGGAGAAGGTTCTCAGGATAGAAAAATTAATTTATTGGCCGATTTATTAGATCAAGTTAGTGCTGTGTCGGCTAAATTTATAGCAAGAATTGTTTTAGGTAAAATGCGTTTGGGCTTTTCTACAATGACCATGTTAGACGCTCTGTCTTGGGTAAAAACAGGGGGTAAAAGCCAGTCATCCTTATTGGAGGAGGCTTTTCAAAAAAAAGCTGATTTCGGATTGTTAGCACAACTCTATTTGTTTGAAGAAAATCTAAGTGCTAAAGAATTAGCTAAAAACTATCAGATGGAGTTGGGTATTCCAGTTGTGCCAGCCTTATGTCAGCGACTTAATAGTGGGCAAGAAATTATTGACAAAATGGGTGAAGTGATAGCTGAGCCAAAATATGATGGTTTACGCATCCAAATTCATCTCAACAAAGCTGGTTTTGCTGATGGTAGCCAATATAAAGCTTATACTCGTAATTTAGAAGAAGTGTCAGCTATGTTTCCTGAATTAGACCAATTATTGGAAGAATTTCAGGGAGAAACAGCTATTTTAGATAGTGAGGCTGTTGGTATTGATCCTGATTCTGGGAAGTTTGTTGCTTTTCAAGAAACTATTTCTCGCAAACGCAAATATGAAATTAAGACTAAAGCAGAAGAGTTACCAATTCGCTTTTATGTTTTTGACTTGCTGTATCTTGATGGTGAAACATTAATTGATGAACAGTTACTTGATCGTAAAAAAAAGCTTAATGATGCTGTTAAAGATTCAAAAGTGATTAAAGTAACCGATTGTCAAATTATTAGTGATCCGACTGATTTAAGTGCTTACCATGAAGAGCAATTGAAGCTCGGTTTGGAGGGGGCTGTAATGAAAAAGCCAGAGTCAGCCTATGTTGCTGGTCGTAAGGGTTGGCGTTGGGTAAAAATAAAGGAAGTCGAGGGTACGCGAGGTAAGTTAAATGATACTGTCGACTGCATTATGATGGGCTACTATCGAGGTAGAGGTAAGAGACAAAGTTTTGGCATTGGAGCTTTATTGGTTGGGGTTTTAGATCAAAAAAGTGGCGACATCAAAACTCTTTCGAAAATTGGCACAGGTTTAACAGATAAGCAATTTAAAGAAATTAAAAAATTAGCGGATGAACACAAGAGTTCTAAAAATCAAGCTAATTCTAAATATGATTTCAAAAAAGAGTTGGTGGCCGACGTGTGGATTGAGCCAAATTTAGTTTTGGAAATTGCAGCTGATGAAATTTCTAAATCTCCGAGTCACACTGCTGGCGTAGCTTTGCGTTTCCCTCGTTTGATAAAAATCAGGGTTGATAAAGATTGGCAACAAGCAACTACTCTTCAGGAATTAAAAAATATCAGTCAAGGTTAATGGTTCTTTATATTTTTCTTAAGCTTATTTTTGTTGAAATAATTGATTAATTTCTTTAATTAAGATATTGATCGACTCTTGATTATGTTCTTTAAGTTTTTTTAAACTGACTTGGAATTTTTCAAGTGCTTGGGGTTTGTCGATGATTTCTAGTAATTTTTGATTAGCGGCTTTAGTTTTTTCCTCTACAAATCCCAACTTATATTCTTTAATAATTTCTAGATTGCCAGCTTCTTGAGCAATGTGGGTAATGGCAAAAAATGGAGTAAGTGTTGCTACACTTTCAAATAGGGTGTTAGGGCCAGCTTTACCAATAATTAGATCCGCGGCTTGCATGTATAAATGTAACTCTTTAGTAAAAGGCAAAGGTGTAATAACGGCCTTTGACTGACTAAACATGTTTAAACTTTTTTTAATACCTAAAATATTGTTGTAAAGGTTGCGATTATTGCCACAAGCAATAAAAACCTTTACAGACTTAGAACAATTAATTAGTGCGGCTAAAATTTTTAATATCGCTGCTGAGCCATCTGATCCAGAGGCAATTAAAAAAACTAGGTCTTCAGTAATTTTTAATTTTTTCTTTATCTCTTCTTTTTGATATGCCTCTTCAAATCTTTTACCAACAAACCAGCCCGAAACTTTAGCTTCGCAATCTTTTTGATAATCTGTTAAATTTTTATTTTCAAAAAAGAAATTAGCTTCAGCTTTTTGGAAAATTTGCCAGGGGTGAATAGTTCGTGGATCAGTAATAATGTTAAGACAAGGCATGTCTTTTCTCTCTCTAATCTTTTCTAGAGTAGGAACGAATGGAAAATAACAATTAATGGCCAAATCAATTTTTTTATCCTTAATAAATTGATTGCTTGGCTCATAGGTGTATTGAAAAAAAATGTTAAAAATTAGTTTACTTAGTTCTGCATCTTTTTCTATTGCTTTTACGCTTAAATCATAAGGTACTTTTAAGACACTGGGAGCCAATCGGTAGAGAGATTCGTAAAATGTTTCAAAAATTTGTTTAGTATAAAAAATATCTACTCGATAACGATCTCCTGCCTGGCTTTCTATTTTTTCTTTTATTGTTTCAGCAATGCTTTGATGACCTTGTTTAGTGCTAAAAATACCGATATTTTTTTTCATCATCTGCATTATAACTGCAAAAGTTTAAAAAGGATAAAATGTTAAAATAGGAACTATGAAGATTTATGTGGGACTAGGTAATCCTGGAGAAAAATATCAAAAAACACGTCATAACGCAGGTTTTATGTTTATTGATGCTATTGCTGAAGAGTTGGGTCTATCTTTCAAATTTGAAAAAAAATTTAATTCAGAATTAGCTGTCAAAAGAGATGATCTTTTCTTACTTAAGCCTCAAACCTTCATGAACAATTCCGGGCAAGCACTAAGAGCTTTTCTAGATTACTTAAAAATTGACTTGCAAAATTCATTGTCTGGTCCAGAAGACTTAATTGTGGTTCATGATGATTTAGATTTGGAATTAGGTACTTATAAATTACAAAAAGCAGTGGGGCCGAAGGAGCACAATGGCTTACAGTCTATTTATCAACATTTGGGTACTAAAGATTTTTGGCATTTACGCCTGGGTATAGATTCTAGAAAAGGCTCAAGAAATGTTCCTCCAGCAGATTATGTGTTGCAGACTATGTCACCAACTGAAGATCAGCTTTTACATAAAACGATAAAAATGCTTTTGCAGGAATTGCTCTAGCTAGCTTATACTAAACTATTGATGAAACTGCCTAAGTTATCTTTCCAGAAAAATCAGAATTTAAAACATCTTTATGCGATGCGTTTGTTTCGTGAGTTGGTCAATAAGTTGGTAATGTTTTTTTTACCAATTTATTTTTTTAATTTGCATTTACCTTTTTGGGATCAAATTAACTGGGCACTAAATCAGCGAGGACAAGATCCTTTATCTACTTTGCAAATAGGTATTTTTAATATAGCTATTTTACATCTTCTCTCGCGTCTGGTAGCTTTTATTTCTGCTATTTGGGTGGCCCAGCGAACTATTAAGTTAGGAACAAAACATGCCTTTGTTATGGGGCATATTTTATATGCCTTATTTGTAATTTTTCTATTTTTATCACAAGGTAATCCTTACTGGATATTTTTAGCAGTAATGATAGATGGTTTACAGATAAATTACTTTTGGAATAGCTATCATTATTCACTGAGTCGTAATAGCAATCATCATAAAATGGGTAGTAATTTAGGTATTATTAATTTTTTACTTAATTTAGTAACAATGATTTCGCCAGCCCTTGGAGGTTTAGTGATTGCTGTTTTGGGATACGGCAACTTATTTTTAATGGGTTTATTATTAATTGGAGTGGGTTTAATTTTTACAATTTTATTAGATAACGTAAAAGTTAGAGATAAAATATCTTGGGAAGAGTTTGCTTCCTGGATGAGTGAGCCGGGTTTTCGGCGACTAGGTTTAACTTTTGCTGGTCGCTATTTTAACGATGGGATGTTGAATCTTTGGCCGCTTTATATCTTTATTTTATTGGGTACTAGTGCAAAAGTTGGTCTTTTGTACAGTTTTTCTTTGCTAATGGCGATGGGTATTAGTTATTTTGTTGGAGCAATAATAGATAAGCGTCAGAGTCGCAAGCCTTTTATGATGTCGGCTAGTATTTTATCCTTTTTTTGGATAATAAGATCTTTTGTGGTAGGCTTTTGGTCAATTGTGGTTGTTAATACTTTAGATCGTGTGGCATCCAGCTTTCACTGGTTGTTTTTTGATCGAGTGTGGATGGTGAGGGGTAAGGGTCGAGAGGGTCTTTCTTATTTTACTTATCGGCAAATGATTAGTAGTGTGGCAGCGATTGTCTTTTGGTCTTTAGTTTTTTTCTTATTTTATTTCTTTGGTAATGCCTGGACGAGTTTGTTTGTGATAGCTGCAGTTGGTGTTTTATTAACTTTACTAGTTAAAGAACATCAAGACCCCAAGTTTTAGTTTTTCAGTTAACATTGACGACAAGAAGCAAAATTTAGAATTTTCATTAACAGGTTCTGTATTTTTTTATTCTTTAGCTGATTTGTCATTATTTGTGTTTCAAGTTTTAGTTGGTCTAGTAAACTGTCAACTGTTTGAAGGCTATAGCGCTCAAACAAATTTTGAATATCTAATATTTGCTCTTGTTTGATGTTTTTTTTGGCAAAACAGCTATTTAATAAGTGTTTTTCTTGATCAGTGAGAGATTTGTTTTGAGCTAAATAATAATAAAAAATAGTTTTTTTACCTTCTTTTACATCAGATAGGATTGGTTTGCCAGTTTTTTCACTATCGCCAAAAATACCCAGATAATCATCTCTAATCTGAAAGATAAGGCCTATTTTTTCTCCAATTTTACTAAGTAGATTAATATTTTCAGACTTATTACTTAGTTTTCCAGCGAGCATTAGTGGTAGAGAAAAACTATAGCGAGCAGTTTTATAAATGTTCATTTCTAAAATTTTCTCTAGTGAGGGTAATTTATCTTGCATGGCTAACTGGCTATCAAGCATTTCAGCCAAGATTACTTGGCTAATTTCTCGGTTAATTAGTTGTTGGACATCTAACAGTTGTTTTTTATTTAATTGTGAATCTAGATTATTAACGGCTTCTAAAATTAGTTGATCGGCTAAGAAAAAACATAGATTACCCAAGCAAATTGCCTGACTTTCCCCATAATGTTGATCTGAGCTTTGGTTTTGTTTTGAGTAATATTGCCAAATAGAATCTTGTCCTCTTCGTTGCTGATCTTGATCGATAATATCATCATGAATTAATAAACCAGCCTGAATTAGTTCGAGGGTGCTTGCTAAGGGTAATAAAACTTTTTCAAAAATTTCTTTTTCTTTCTGTGGCTCAAGGATTCCATAAGTGAGAATGAACAGATTGGCTCTTGCCATTTTTCCTCGTACCACAAAATTTTTTAAAGTTTCAAAGGCGTCGTCGTCTAAACTTATCTTCTTAAGTGCTTGTTTTTCTTCATCTAAGAATTTTTTTAGATATTCACTAATATTTGTTCTATATTTGCTTAAAATGGACATCGATTTAGTCATGTTAAGTATCATACTATGAAATTACTAATTAAGCAGTTTTGCGTGATTTTCTTAAAAAATACGACTAATAAACTGTTATGGAGGTTCCAAGACATTGGCGTTTGCAAAAAATTCGTTATGGTAATGGAGAGGGAGAGCTAAAATTAGCTGTCTGTCCAGTGTGTGGTGAAAAAATATTTCCAGCAAATCGGCCAGTTTGTACTCATTGTAGTTCTTCAATGACAGAAAATATTGTTTTTCGATCAGATGCTGTGGGAGTGGGAGCTTTAACTTTTGTAGCTACAGAAAATGGTTTAAAACTTTTATTTTTTGATGATGTTGATAGCAATCATTCAGATGATGAAAGCAAAAAGAAAGAAAGAGTTATTTATCCTGAGAATAAGACTGAAATTAACCAGGGTCTTCCTAGTAAACCATTGTTTAACAGACAAGATGTTTTTACCAGGCCAACTGGCATTAATACGGTAACTGGTAAGGTAGAAAGTGATCAGACTCAAGCATTATTGGATTTTTTAGACAACAACGAAGAACTTGAATCTTTAAGTTTTAAGGAGTTACCACCAGCTTTTGTTAATGCACTGTTTTTTAGTATGTTACGCGAAATTGAAGAAGAAGTGCCGGGCTTATCATCGGCTGATTTAAAAGATAAGGTGCATTTTTTTTCAAAGTCATCTTTTAGGATTGAACAAATTAGACCAGTTGATGGTTCTAATCAAGAGTTGGCACTTTATAACTTTATTGTCTTTGTCTTGGCAATTTTAATTGATGAACAAGATTTGGCAAAAATTGAGAGGGAGGGTTGGCGACTTTATTCTGCGCAAGAATTATCCAACATTGACCAAAAAGAGTTTCGTAAAGCGACTTTAGCAGTTTTAGACTTTTTGCCAGCAGCTTTATTATTTTTAGCAGAAGAGGGCAAAATTCCCCAAGAAGAATTACTTAGCTTATTACCCCAACACGTAGAAATTAATTAGAAAATTAAAATGAAAAAAAATCTTACTTTGATTAAATTGGGTGGTTCCATTATTACTGATAAAGAAATTCCTATGTCTCTGAGAGGAGCGGTTCTAAAACGTTTAGTTGGTGAAATTGCAAGTGCTAAGCAGGAGAAGCCAGATCAGTTGTTAATTGTTGGTCATGGTCAGGGCAGTTTTGCTCATGTTCCAGCTAGTAAATATAAAACAATGGCTGGATTTATTAACGATGAGAGTCTTTTAGGTATGGCTATTGTTCAAGATAGTGCTGCTGCCCTTAATCGTTTAGTGGTGCATGAGTTTTTAAAACACGAATTACCGGCAGTCTCTTTTTATGCCAGTAATACGATTGTTACTAAAAAAAGAAAATTATTGAATTTTTGTGCTGATGCCATCGATCAGTATTTGCAAAAAGGTTTGTTACCAGTTACCTGTGGTGATGTTTTAGTTGATAGTGATCAAGGTTGTACTATTTGGTCAACAGAAAAAATCTTAGCTTTTTTGGCCGATTATTTTTTAGAAAAAAAAGTGCAAGTAAATAAAATCATTCATGTAACAGAGGTAGCTGGTTTTTTAGACAAGCAAGGTCAGCTTGTACCAGAAATTACGGCTAGTACTTGGCCTAAAATTAGCAGAGATTTGCGTCATACCAGAGGTTTTGATGTAACTGGCGGCATGGGTTTAAAAATTGAGGAATCACTGGATCTGGCAAAAAAAGGGATTGAATCAGTAATTATTTCTGGAATGATGAAAGACAATTTGTTTTGGGCGCTCAGTGGTCAAGATTGTGTTGGCACCACTATTCGTTAGTTTTTATTTCGTCTTGATCTAAAATATCTTCTTCTTTTTCTGAATTATCTTCAATAAGTCTTTCTTGCCAATCATCTACCACTGCTTTGCAATAAATATATTGACCATATTCGAAAGCCTTTTCACCGATTTTTTTGTCTTCGAATTCGTCTGTTTGAACAGACTCTGACATAAACTCTTGAGCTACTTTTCCAGCTTCTAAGGCTTTCTGTGCACTGATTTTAATTTGTTTTCCAGCATCATTACTCAATTCGTTTAACTGTAAATTTAATTTTTCCTGATCTTGAAAAGAGCTAATAAAATCTTGCCAATTTTTAATTTCTCCTGATTGAAAATTTTCAATTTGGGCGTGAAGAGGATGGTTTTTAAGCCAACCTTTTTGGTAGGCAAAAACACTTAAAGTTAATAAGATTAAAATAAAAATTAATAATTTTATTATTTTAAAAATAAGTTTTATCATGGTGCGTGTGCTAGGACTTGAACCTAGAACCCCCAAGGTATAAGCTTGGAGCTCTAACCAATTGAGCTACACACGCGCTTGATATGCATTATAACAAAAAACTAGGGAAAACTAACTTTACAAAAGTAGTAATAGTAGCGCGCCAAAACCTAGAATACCGAGTCCTGCTTTTAGATAATTAAACCAATCCGCAAAACCTGACTCAGTAGGTACAACAGCCGGTCGTTCAATCATGTTGTTGCCATTAGGTAGGCGACAATTAACATCGTTTGGATTAACGTCTAAGCGACACACTCCCTCATAACAAATATGACTAACATTGCTACAGTCAGTATTTTCCTTACAACTTTCATTGCAACCAACAGTAGTAATTACCTGGGTTAAAACAGGAGTCGGTTCTTCAGTAGGAGTAGATTTAGGGGTTTCAGTTGGCTCTAGAGTTCCAGTTGGTTCAGGAGTTGGTGTTGGAGAAGGAGTACTAGTTGGTTCTGGAGTTCCAGTGGGTTCAGGAGTACTAGTTGGCTCTGGAGTTCCAGTTGGTTCAGTTGTTGGTGTTGGAGAGGGAGTACTGGTAGGCTCTATACAACAAGAATCATAATCACGATTGTTGCGACATTCATCAGTTAAGGAAGCTAGACCACAAATTCCAACAGTGATCGCCGCTCCTTCATCTGGTGCTCCTTGTATGCAAACATAGCCTTTTTGACAATCATTATCATCAGCACAGCCACTATCTGAACAAGCTAGATTTAAAGGCACATTAAAACTTGTAACACAGGATTCTTCGACCGGTATATATGCTTCTGGTTTAGATTGTGGAACATTGGGGGCTACTGGTCCTGGTTCTAACTCTTGTTTGCGGCTAATTAAAACTACGCTGGCTGACCCCACAATAAAAAGCAATAGAGCAAAAACTAAATACAATATTTTTAGTGAATTTTTGTTGTTTTTGTTCTGCAAACTATTAGCACTTGGTGCTTTTGCATATTTAACTGGTTGATAATTATTAGTTTTAGCCATTTTTATAATTTAGTTCTATATTTTTATTCCAAACTTGCTTCTTTAATTACTGGATTAGTCCATTCTTGACAAGTGTCTAAAGCTGTACATAGACGACATTCGGCAATGAAATCCCCACCTTCTTTGATTAAATAATCTTCAGAAGTATTAGCGACGCTCATCCTTTCTTCAAGAAAGACTACTTCTCCACTTGGTTCTAAGACAGCAAAGTCAAAACGTTCAATCAAGCTGTCGAGATTTTCGCTAGATTCAAGTTTACCAAAACATCTAAATCTAACAACGCTAACTTCAGGAATGAGATCTTGGTCTGCGTCGCCTGTTAAGACTTTGTTATTTTGATCTAGAATTTCAATTTTTCGACACATTGGGGCTGGGCTAGGAGTTGGACCAGTAGTTGGTGTGGGACCAGTAGTTGGTGTGGGATTGGGAGTGGGGCTAGGACCAATGGTTGGTGTAGGTGTTGGAGGGCGTGGTGTATTAGTTGGTTGAGGGGTGTTACCACACTCTCTCAGTGAAGTTTCATAATGTTGGCAGCTAGAATCAACATTGCAATAGGTGTTCGAATTATTAACAGCATCAATTTGCCAACACTGAGGGTAATTTGAGCTTCTAGCTTTATTTAATAGGGTGGAACAATTTCCAAACTCCCAATAAGCACTGGGATCGGATTCAGAACATTTTCCGGGAACTAAAATACCTTTGGGACAGTTGATTAATACACATCTTCCTTCCCAGGTACCTGAAGTATTACGACAAGAACTTCCGTAGTGGTAGCTATTACAGCTAAAACCAGAACTATAAGCTTGCTGTCTAGTGTCTTGACGCTGTTTCATTAGAACCAAACCAGCGGCGCTACTGATTAATAGAAAGAAGAGTAAAACAATAGCTAAAATATTATTTTTATTTTTGCTAAAGTTACTTTGTGAATTTTTAGAACCAGAATTTTTGTCAGAATTAGAATTCTTATTAAGAAAAAGATTATTAGAGTCTGATTGTTCAGGCTTGCTTGGTATGGCTTGGTTGCGAGCTGATGAAGAAGAAATATTAATTTCACTCATAAAAGGCTATAGTTGCGCTATTACGGCACTACCTTCAATAAGCATACTCTATTTTTTAAAAGTTTAGCAAGAGTAATTTTTTAGAACTGATTAAAAGAGAAGCAATAGTAAGGTGCCGAGTCCTAATGCGCCTAAACCAATTTTAAGGAAATTAAACCAGTCAGCAAATCCTGTTTCGGTTGGTATTTCTACTGCTCGTTCGATAATAGTATTTCCATCTGGCAGACGACAATTAACATCTGTTGGATAAACGTCTAGACGGCAAAATCCTTCATAACAGATATGGCTAATATTGGCACAATCAGCATTTTCACTACAGCTTTCATTACAGCCAACAGTAGTAATAACTGTGGTTACAACTGGAGTTGGTTCTTCTGGGGAATCAGTTGGCTCTTCTGGAGAGTCAGTTGGTTCTTCTGGGGAATCAGTTGGCTCTCCTGGAGAGTCAGTTGGTTTTGTAGTTGGTTCTAAGCTTAAGGTGGGAGAAGGAGTGGTAGTGATAGTTGGTTCTACACAACAAGAATCATAATCACGATTGTTGCGACACTCATCAGCCAATGAAGCTAGACCACAAATTCCAACTGTGATAGCTGCTCCTTCATCTGGTGCGCCTTGTATGCAAGCATAGCCTTCTTGACAATCATTATCATCAGCACAGCCAATGTCAGCACAAGCAATTATTGGAGTTTCAGTAGGTCCTATAGTGGGACTGATTGTAGGTTCCGTAGTCGGTTCTGTAGTTGGTTCCGTAGTAGGTCTCGTAGTAGGTCTGGGAGTGATAGTGGGAGTTGGATAAGCAGCCTGCTGTCTTATATCTTGGGCCCTTCTGATCAAAAACAGAGAGGTTAGGGTTCCAGCTAGTAAAAGAAATAACAATATACTTAAAAAAATTACTTTCTTTTTTTTAGGAGATTGTTTTGTCTTGTTTTTTGAGGAAACTTTAACAGAATTATTATTGTTATTTGTGGTTTGAGTAGTTTTTGTTGAGTTTATTTGAGTAGTTGGATTTAAATTCTCAGAAGAAGGAATAGATTTTGTTAAAATTTCCTCAGGCTGACTAAGTTGATTGTCAATGGATTTTTGTTGATATTTGTTAGGCAAATATTTGTTTAAATTAGACATAAATTGTTTGACACAATAAAAATAGTTGCTTTTAGCTTAATATACAAAAGTAAGGTTTAGCAAGTAGAAAAATCATTGTTGTTATGTTTTGATACATTTAATTGATTGTTTTTAAGCAAGGATTTAAAGCATTTTTAACAATTGACTCCAAATAATTTGAAAAATCAAGAAATATTGTTGTTTCAAATTTAAAGCAAGTGTTTTTTTTTCAAGCCCCCTCCAAGCCTCCAAGTTTTTGTGTCTTTCGTTATTTAATACCCATAGGGAAAACAAGCCTGGTTTTACTTGATGTCTCCAAAAATACCAATCAGGATCAATTTTTTTTAAAGTTTGAGCTTCATTAGTTGGTAGCGGTCTTGGACCCACTAAAGACATTTGACCCTTTAAAATATTAATCAATTGTGGCAATTCATCTAGGCCGCTATGGGATAGAAATTTGCCAATTTTTAAAAAACGTGGATCATTTTTAATTTTAAACATAGGAGCTGGAGCATAGTTTAATTCAGCAAAATGTTTTTGGTTTTTAGAACGAAGTAGTTCAGCATTTTTTACCATAGTGCGTAGCTTATAAAGCTCGAAATTTTGAGCGCCTTTACCAGTTCTTTTCTGTTTAAAGATGATTGGTTGGCCGATTTGCCACAGTAAAAAAGGAAAAGAAATAATAATTAAAGGTGATATCAGGATTAATATAAATATGGTCAATAAGAGATCAATGATTAGTTTGAAGTGCCCAAAGAAACTGCTGTGAATAAAAATTTTAGCTTTTTTATTTTTCTGTAACATTATCTAGGATATTTTATCTAAAAAAAATAAGAAAGATAGTCTGTTTATTTATTATAAGCAAGTTATAATTTATTAGTTGTGTCCTTTTGCTTATTATAATTATTGATATTTAAATTTTTAAAACTGGTTACACATTATGTTGATTAAAAAAATAAAAAAAAACATTCTATTCAAAGATATTAAAGCCTTAGTTTGGGATTTAGATGGGACTTTATATCAAAATTTTTCTGTTGGCGAAGCAATGGAAAAAGAATTTCTTAAATTTTTTAACAAGCATTGTTTTACTGTTACCATAGAAGAATTTCGTGAACTTTCCAAAAAACATGGTAGTTGGAGTAGGACTATTACAGAAAATTCCTCTTTAAAAAATGAAATTAAAATTATCGATCAAATTGAAGACATATTAAACAAGCATCGTTTTTTAAATAAAGATCCAGGCTTAGTTAAAGCAATTGAAGAGCTATCATCTTTTAAACACATTATTTTAACAAATTCTAGAAAAAAAGATGTTCTTTTATGTTTAAAAGCGATAGGATTTAAGAAGAAAAAAGAATCGTATCATCCCTTTGAAGAAATTATAGCTAGAGATACCGAAGGAAAACTTAAACCTTCTGTAGATCTTCTAAAAAAAGTGATTGATTTAACTGGTTTGAAAAAATCAGAACATCTTATGATAGGTGATTCCTTTCATAGTGATATAGAGCCAGCCACTAATTTTGGTTTTAAAGCCATACACATTGATAAGTTTAAAAAAATAATTTTATAAATTTTTTAGATATGGTATATTTTGCTTTATGAAAATAATTTCCACAAATCCAGAAGTAACTTTTGATGATGTTTTGTTTTTAGCTCAGAAAGCCGATTTTGATATGAGTGAGGAAAAAACAAAGATTAATTTGAAAACTAAGGTGTCTAAGAAAATTGAAATTGATATACCAATATTATCCTCTCCAATGCCTGGGGTTACTGAGGCGCAAATGGCGATAGCTATGGCTGAAATGGGTGGTATGGGTTATATCCATGGTTTTGATGGTTTTGAAAATCAACTCAAACAGGTGGCTGAAGCTAAAAGCAAAAAAATTAAGGTAGCGGCGACAGTTGGAGAGTTGTCAGTAAGTGGCCTCAAACATATTGGTGATTTATTAAATTTAGGCACTGATATTATTTGCATTTATACCTATCATTCTTTGAATACGCCTACTTTAAAGTTTATCAAAGAAGTCAGAAAAAAATATCCAAAAGCTCAATTAAGCACTGGCCCCATTGCTACCAAAGAGGCTGTTGTAGAGCTGGCAAAATCAGGAATAGATAGTTTAAATGTAGGAATTGGGCCAGGATCACATTGTACTACCCGTTTAGTAACTGGGGTTGGTAGGCCTCAATTAAGTGCTGTTCTTGAATGTTCTAAAGCAGCTAAAAAATATAAAATACCAATTATTTCTGAAGGTGGAATTAAGTATCCCGGAGACCTTGCTAAAGCTTTGGCCTTTGGTGCTTCGGCAGTAATGATAGGAGGTATGTTTAGTGGAACAGAAGAATCTCCTGGAGAAATAATTAAAATTGATGGGAAGAAATATAAAAATACTTGGGGAATGTGTAGTAAAAAAGCTATAACTTCTAACGACTCAGATAATAAGAATTTCTTAGAAAAAAACCTTCATTTGTTAAAGAGTAAAGTAAAAAACATAGTATTTTCTAACAAGTCTCAATCTTTAACACCAGGAAATGAAGCTTTGGAGGAGGGTGTTGAAGCCTTAGTGGAATATAAAGGAAGTGTTAAGCCTATATTAAACAAATTAACTGGTGGGCTAAGAAGATCATTGTGGTATCAAGGAGCTCATGATATAGCTGAATTACAGGAAAAGGCGCGATTAGTTTTAATTTCTGATAATACGAATCTAGAAAATATTCCGCGTATCTAATTTAATTAGCTATAATTTTTTTTATACTTTTGACTGTTTTATCTGTGTTTTCGTTTTTTATGAAGTATAAATCTTTATTTGGACCCAACTCATCAAATTGTTTTTTTAAGTAAATTATTATTTCTTCATCTAAACGTCCTGTTTTTTTTAGTGTATTTCTCTTAATAATTGTTTTTAGTTCTTCTTTCAAGACTATAATTTTAAAATTATAGTTTTTTAGTTTCTTAGTCCAAAAAACGAAGCTTTTTTTATACAAAACATCATCAACAATAATGTTGAATCCGTTTTTATAGTAAGCTTTTGCAATAAAAAGAGCACAGTTTCTAGCTAAGGAGCTTTGTTTAATAACGGCCGCTGTTTGTTTGAAAGTTGCTGGACTTTGATATCCATTTTTAACAAATGACCTAAGTGTATCTAGAGAAATATAAACACTATTATCTAAAGCTTGAGAAAGCTTTTTGGAAATTGTAGTTTTACCTACACCAGACGGACCAGTAATAATAATGATTTGATTTTTTTGTTTCTTTAAAGCAAGTAATTTAAAAATATTAATTTTCATAAAAATGTATTTTTAAAGTTTTAATATTTTTGTCTATAGAGTTAAATAATTATTTTTTTTGTATAATTCCCAGTCCTGATTTGGAATAATCGAAAGCAATGTAAGGATTTTTTTCTTTTAGTTCTTCAAATAGTTTCCAGACACCATACTCTCCTTCATTTAAGGTTTGAGTAACGCTAATATCATGAAAAAGCATAAAACCTCCTTGATTTAGTTTTGGCCAAAATAATTTAAAATCAGTTTTAACCCCCTTGTATGAATGATCTCCGTCAACATATATGTAATCGTATTTGTTTTTTGGATAATTTTTAGCAAAAGTTTCTGTTGTTTGAACGAAAAGCTTAATATGTTTTTTTAATTTAAATTCTTTAAAACAGTTTTTCCCTTTTTCAGTAAGCCAATAACCAACTCCTGTCCAGTGATTTTCACTTGTTGAATCGAAGCCAGCATCAACAAAATCCACTTTTCCAAAACCATTGTCTTTGCAGGCTTGTGCCATAATTGCGGGAATGAAACCGTGTCGTGATCCAACGCACAAAAGTTTTTTTGGTTTTTGTTGACGTATGAAACCGTAATGAATCCAGCCATAACCCATATCAGCTTTGGCAATATTAGCTCTATGACCTGGTTGATCAGCTTGAAAAGTTGTCATCAATTTTTTAATAAACCAATCATTACTCAATTTTGAGCTAACTTTAATATACAAATAATCTTTAATAAAAGTTTTAATGCCAAACATGATCTTATGATAAGTGATTTTGTTTATTTAGTCACTGGCTAGATGAAATTCTTTTACTTTATGTTGTGCAATGTTGCGATTGCGCTTTATAATCAAGCAGATGAAAATAGTTTTTTTAACCTATGAGGCTAAAGAAATTGGTGGAAGTTATTTGCGCTCCCTATCTTTAGCGCAGGGATTAACTGAGCTAGGGCACCAAGTAACTTTGTGGACTAGTGCCAAAAAAATTAGTTTTTTACCAAAAGTAAGTTATGAAAAGGGTGTGAAGGTCGTAGAATCAATAGGTTTAATGCCTTATCGTTTTCGAAAAGGAGGAAATGATATTTTTGATATTTGTTTTAGAAGTGTGGCTATTTTCTTTTCAAAATGTGATGTTATTCAAAGTTTCAATCACCGGCCAGCAGCGACTATTCCTGCTTTGATTAAATCTTGCTTTTTTCCAAAAACAAAGTGGTTTTTGGACTGGGCCGACCTTTGGGGAAGAGGAGGTATAGCTGATCGTCGCTATGGACCTTTTAGTTTTTTAACAGCTAATTTTGATCATTACGCTGAGCGTCTTTTTATTCGTTTAGCTTTTGCTGTTACAGCAATTAGTGATGATTTAGTTAAAAAAGCTAAATTAATTAGAAAAAACAAAGATAATGTATTTTTTCTAGGTGTTGGGGCTAATATTAAGGGTATCAAAACCATGTCAAAATTCGTTGCAAGACGCAAACTGGGTTTGAGTCAAACAAAGAAAATATTGGTTTATTTATATGTTGGTACTTATGATGAAGAATTATTAGCTAAAACCTTTATAGAATTAAATTGTTTAAGGAAAGACGTGCTATTAATGTTATTGGGTCCTCCAATACCAGCTTTCGAGAGGCAAATAAAGGTTCATAAAAATTTAAATAATAAGGTCATATATCAAGGAGTTGTTGATAGAGATTTGTTAAGTTTATATTTGTCGACTGGTGATTTAATGCTTTTACCCTTTGCAGATAAAGAAATCAATAGGGGTAAATTTCCCAATAAACTAGGAGATTATTTGGCAGTTGGTAGACCTACAATTGCTAATCCAACTGGCGAAGTTAAGAAATTGTTGACTCAGGAAAAAGTTGGCATTTTAGCACCAGAGACACCCAAAAAGTTTGCTTCCGCGATAGATAAAAGTCTTAAACAAACAAATAAATTAAAACAACTGGGCAAAAATGCTAGGTCATTAGCTGATAAACTATCTTGGCGCACTATTGCTCAAGAGCTTGAAGCCTTTTACATTAAATAAGTTTTTTCTAAAAAACCAAGTGTTTTTTTCTTGATTGAAGTATATGCTTGGACTTAATTTACATAAGTGAATAAGTTTTGCTATCTGTCTCCATATAACTTTGATTATTGTTGCTAAGACAATTGGTGTTTTATCATTTATTTCGGCGTAATATTTTCGGTGCTGATCATTGTTTTTTCGATTAGGATTAAGTCGATATGAAGCTAAACAGGCATCAACGCAATAGAGTTGACTATGTTGTGCAAATTTCTGCCAAAGCTTCATGTCCATTGAATAAGGCACCTCATCTAATTTACTGCCAGTTTTTTCCCATAGTGATCTTCGCCAAAAGGTTCCTTCTTGCATAATGAAACCTAATAATTTTCTGGTATATAATCCTTTTTTAATTAGAAATCTTATATATAAAGGCTTTTTAGCTAAATATATGAGATGTCCAGTTTCGTTTATGGTAGATGGTAAACTTGTCAACCAATCTATTTCTGGAAATTTTGCAAAAATACTAGCCACTAGCTTAAGAGTGCCTGGTCTAATGATATCGTCGCTATTAATCCAAGCCATAATCTCACCATCAGTTTTTGCAAAACCTTTATTAATGGCATGGGATTGTCCTCGGTCTTTTTTGCTTTCAAAATAATCAATTTTCTTTTGATATTTTTTGATAATTTCCAAACTTTGATCACTCGAACCTCCGTCTATTATTAGGTATTCGAAATTAGGATAGTCTTGATTTAAAACTGATTGAATCGTTTCTTCAATAAATTTTCCTTGATTGTAAGATGGAGTAACAATAGAAATTTTTGGTAATTTCTTCATAGAAAAGTGTTTCTAATAACAGATATCAATTTTCTTCAATTGATATAATTTCACCAATAACAGTTACCTGATCAAAATTTAACCACAGGTTTTCACCAACCAATAAGCTTTCTTTTTTGCGATAAAAATAATAGTCATTAATATTTTCAGCTAATAAATTCACATGTAAATAAACTTGAGTTCTTTCCGGATCTATTATCTTTATAATGCCATTTGTACTGGCAAGCTCTCTTTCTCCAGGCTTTTTTTCTACCTTAGTGACTTCTACCAAAGTAGTGTTTTCACTATCTTTTACTGTGTTACCTTCTTTTAGTAAATTAGCGATGTGATTGTCTATTCCTTTAATCAATAATTGACTGTTATTGATGTAATCAATGTTTTTTTCATTTGCTTTGATTTTTAAAACTAATTTAAAACTTTTTAAATCTCTTTTTCTTTCAAAAAGATCAATAATTTCTCCACTGATAAGTAGATCCTTTACTTTAAAAGATCTAACATCATGTATTAACAGTGGAACGCCTTCGTAAAGATATTGTTTAGTTACTTTATTTTGAATAGCTTTAACCTTTAAAGTAACATAAACATCATTAAAAACATAAGCGCTGGGGTAGCTATAAACATCAGCAACCTCTATTAGAGTTTCACCTAGTTGATTTTTCTGTGATTTTCCTGGAACAATTTGCTCTACATACCATGCCTTTGGTTGGTTGGTATCAATGTAATTTTCAGGGTATTCATGATTAAAAAGTCTAATGGTGATATATAAATATTCTGTTTTCCTACTAAATAAAAAATAAATACTAGCTGTAATAAAAAAGATAGCAAATAAAGCTATTAAGTCAAAGACTTTATGTTTATTTTTATTGGTTTTCTTAAATAGTTTTTTTTTCATAGTGTGTTAGTGAGATTCCAATTAGGAATAAAGTATTCAATAAATTTCTTTCTGGATGAAAAAACATTATTATAAAACTTCCTATTATTCCAGAGTATAACATTGTTTTATTGATGCTGCTAATAGTATCTAATTTTATTAGATGTTTTAAAAAATAATAAAAAAACAATAAATATACTAATAAACCAAAAATGCCCCTTTCTATCATAAATAATAAGAATCCTTGATGAACATTTTCTGGAAAGTAGGTGACAACTCCTTTTGGGAAAAGCTGGTAAGCAATAGGAACAAACATTTGATCACCAATACCTAAAAATGGACTTTTTTTAAATATTTCCCAAGCTTCTTGATATTGTATTAATCTGGTGCTAAAACCTCCCCAACCACTAAAACTGTAAATTGAATTAAGTAGGCGACTGCTAAATTTACTAAATAGAAAAAGTGCAATTAATAAAAACAAAAACTTATGAACCCTGCTAATCTTGTTTAGCTTTTTTTTCCAAGTTGAGAGTTGATTATTAAAAAATTTTGAGTGTCTAAAATAGATAAACAGAACACTGATAATTAAAGCCAAATAAGCGGCCCTACTTAAAGTAAGTAATATAACAATTATTGAACCTAAGATTGTCCAATTAACAAAGTCTTTAAAGGGAGCTGTTAGCTTTTTTAAATAAAATTTAATAAAAGCCAATAAGAATATGTAAATGAGATGTTTGTTAGCTAAGCCATTGGGGTGGTAAGCTAGACCGAAAGGACGAAATCCGCCTGAGCCTTCGTCTGCTCCTAGGCCAAAAATCGGAGCTGTTTTTGTAGTTTCTACGATTAAGCCAATTGGTCGTTTAAATAATACTTGTGCTAAAACAAGAATGCTTTCGTAGTTGACTAAAATGAGCCATATAAATAAAAAAGTAGTGAGCAATCTATAAAACTCTTTTTTATTTAAATTATTTTTTAATAAGATCAAATAATAGGTCCAAATCACTGATAAAAAACTATTAAAAACAAAAAAAAGACTAATTTCTAATAATACGGCCCCATAAATAGCAGATAAAAACCCACTAGCAGCTACAATAATTATTAGTTTCTCATGAATTAACAATTTCACTTTGTTTTTGTATATTCTTTGCCAAAATGGAATTAGAAGTAGAGCGACAGTGGCAATCATTAAATAAGGAGTAAAAGTCCAAGATAAGTGTCGACCTTCAAAATACTGATGAACAACTATGGCTTTTGCAGGGACAACTAGAGTCGAATGGGATTGACCTATCCAAAGAGTAGTTAATATAGGGGCGACATAAATGATTGCTTTACTAAAAGAATAACGCCAAGTTAAAAAAAATAGAAATACAAAAGATAGGGCAAAAAAACTTTTTACATTAGGCAACAGGCTGGTGACTAATAAAAATAGCAAGCAGGATAAAACCGCAAGTAAATCAGTTGATTTTTTAATTTTTTGCCACATAACCTAGTAAGTAGTGTCTTTCAAAGTTTTTAATCAAGCAAGTAGCAAAAATTTTTTTTAAAAAAGCATTACATTCCATGTGTTCTTTATATTTTTGATAATCTTTAACAAAATTTTTAATGACACGTAAAAAAAATAATAAGAACAATTGGTCTTTTAGATTAACCAAGTTATCGTTGAGCTTCCACTTACCGTTTAAATATTTGGCTAATTTCCCACGGTGAAAAGCTCGGCATTTAAATTTAGCAAAAGAATCAGTTTCTTCATGATAAACCAACATTTCTGATGTGTAAGCTCCTTTGATCTCTTCTTTTTTAACTTGAAAATCTAAATCAAAATCGGCTGAATCATAATATAAGCTTTGACATTTTTCATCAAACTTTAATTTCTTTTTTTTGAAAAAAGTAGCGTCAAGCAATAAATTTTTAGTATCTAATAATTGGCCATTGTATTCTTTCCAAAAATTATCTCTAGCGTGTTGAGCAATAGCAAAAATATTTTGGGTATTTAATAATTTAGTAACTCCTAAGACATATTTTGATTTTGTATCAGAGACTGTTTCTAGAGCTTTTTTAAGCCAGTTTTTGTCTGCTACACAATCATCATCAATAAAAGCCAAATAAGGATTTTGGTTAAACTTCATTGCTTGATTACGGCAAGCAGGTACAGTTTTTTTGGGTAAATGATGGTATTCAATTTTTAACTTGTTGAACAATTTGTCTTGGGTAATTGGAAGTGCAGATTGCTTATCATCATTATCCACAATAATGATGGTGAACAATTTAAAACTCTGTTCTTTTAAGCTTAATAAACATCTCTTTAACTTGATTGGTCTATTTTTGGTTATGATAGCAATGCTGACTGGTAAGACTGAATTTTTCATTAGAATTGTTATTATAATATAATAAACCAATGCTAAAGAATGCTTTAATCTTAATTCCTGATTTATCTGGAGGGCAACAAGTTTGTGATTTTGTTTGGCAAACAGCACTGGGTTTATCTAAAAACAATCAAGTTTATATTATTAATTTTAATCAGCAAGAGTTTAAGAAAAATAAAAACATAAGGCAGATAAAGCCTTTTAATTGTTTGCCATTTAGTAGATTTACTCTTATTAAAAAAATAAATCAGCATTTATACAAATTCTTATTAGGACTTTGGTTTTCTTTGAAATTTCCTTTAAAGAGACGTTATCTATGGATCTTTTTTCCTCAATTGGCAGATTTATTAAGTTTGAGATTTTTTGCTTTTTCAATTGTTTTTGATATTGTTGATTTTCACTTTTCTTTTGATTCTGATGCTTATCAAAAACTACAAACACAAAAGAAAAAAATACTGGACAGCGCTGATTATATTTTTTCTATATCGAAAAGTTTAAAAAAATTATATGAAAATGAAACTGATAAAGAAATTCACTTGGTAAAACAAGGGTTCGATTATCAAACTTTCAAAAAAAGAGCCAAAAAGAGTGTTAAGGTACCTGATAACAAGCCAATTATAGGTTTTGTGGGACAGATAAGTATGCGTTTAGATTTTTTATTGTTAGATGATTTGCTTAAAAATAACCCAAATTTAAGCTTTGTTTTTATTGGTCCTTTGCACTATGAGCCCAACGTTAGTCAAGACTCTGATTTATTACTTTTAAAAGAAAAATTTAATCAGCTTTTAACTCATCCAAATTTTTTCCATTATGATAAGCAAGAGAGAAATAAAATCTTGTCTTTTATTGAGACCTTTGATCTTGCAATTATTCCTTATGATGCATCTTTAGTATTTAATCGCTATTGTTATCCAATGAAATTATTCGAATATTTTTATGCTGGTAAGCCGGTGATCAGCAGTAATATTAAGGAGCTACAAAAATTTCCTAATTTTGTTAAAATTGCTTATTCACGAGATGATTGGCAAAAGCTGATTTTTCAGCTACTAAATCAGGATTGGTCAAAAAAACAACAGCAAAAGCAAAGGAAAATAGCTTTAGTAAATTCTTGGGAAAATAAATTGAATGAGATAATGTCTGTTATCGATTAAAAGATAAAATGAAACATAATAAAAACAACAATGCTAAAAAAACAAAAATTTTAATTACTGGGGCTGGTGGTTTTATTGGTGGTCATTTAGTCAATTATTTTGATCTTCAACAAAATACAGAAATTAGAGCGGTAGATATTAAACCTCTGGCTGAGTGGCAACAAGTTAATAGAAATGCAGAAAATGTAGTTTCCGATCTGAAGGATTTCAAAAATTGCCAAATTGTCAGCAAGGGTATCGACGAAGTTTATAATTTGGCTGCTGACATGGGTGGTATGGGTTTTATTGAAAACAATAAGGGCTTGTGTATGCTTAATGTTTTAATTAATACCCACATGTTGATGGCAGCAGCTAAATTTGGAGTAAAAAGATTTTTCTACTCTTCTTCAGCTTGTATTTATCCTTTGAATAAACAATCCAACAGTAATGTTATTGAATTGAAGGAGAGCGATGCTTATCCGGCCATGCCAGAAGATGGATATGGTTGGGAAAAGCTTTTTTCCGAACGAATGTGTCGTCATTTTAGTGAAGATTTTAATTTAGTAACAAGAGTGGCTCGTTTTCACAATGTTTATGGACCTTTTGGTGAGTACAAAGGTGGTCGAGAAAAAGCACCGGCTGCTTTATGCAGGAAAGTAATAGAAGCTAAAATTAATAAAAAGAAAAATATCGAAATTTGGGGTGACGGTCAACAGACAAGAACTTTTATGTATATTGATGATTGTGTTAAAGGTATTGATTTAATCATGCATAGTGAAATTGATGAGCCAATTAATTTAGGTAGAAGTGAATTGGTAACAATCAATGAATTGCTGTCAATAATAGAAAAAATTGCTGAAATTAAATTGAATCGTCAGTATAATTTAGATGCTCCACAAGGGGTTCGTGGTAGAAGTAGCGATAACAGCTTGATAAAAAAATATCTTAATTGGGAGCCAGAAGTTGATTTGCACGAGGGTATGAAAAAAACTTATAGATGGATAGAGGAAAAAGAAAGAAGTAAATAATATTTTTTACAATTTTTTTAAGGGCAAAGTATATATACCTTGGTAAAATTGTGCGATGGTCCCTCTTCATACCACAAACAACTTTTATCCGAATTAATGAAATCTCCCAACCTATATAAGCCTATTGTTTCATACCATTTTCTTAAAGAATTATCATATTTTCCATGAATTCCCCAATCAAATATATTGTTGTAGGGTATTAAGATTTTAATATTATTTATTTCTTCATATTTAGCAATGGCATCTGCTAAATTACTGTAAACATTGTTTTGTTCTATTTCTTCTACAGTTATTAAAGAAATATCTTGACGGTCGCTGTAATAGTACTCAAGTGTTTCTGGATAGGGGGATAAGATAATATATTTTTGCTGGTCTATTGTGATTTTATTTTTAATGCTTTGTGCCGTGAAATAATCATGACTGTAGAAAATGTTATATTCATTGATAAAAAATTTTTGAAGACCTTTCCAAAAATTAGTGGTGATAATTATTAACAAAATAAAAATAAATACTTTCTTAAGATTGCTGCTTGAGTTTTTTATACTCAGGCTAATTGATAAGACGAAACTAAAAAGAGCGGGCACAAAATATCTCTCCAAATAGGCAGGGAAAAAAGTATGAAAAATTAAGAATAGGCAGGTAAATAACAGAGAACTTTTGATTAAATTATTGCTTTTTTTATTATTTTTTTGTAAAAAAAAGACTAATAAATAAAAAACAAAGGCAACAGTGATTTTTATAAAACTTACTCTACTAAACAACAATCTTTGTTTGTAAAAAAAAGCGAATGGAAAATTAATTATAAATCTTAACTCAGGAATATCACTCGACCTTTGAGACACTTCTACTAAGAAAGGAGTACCAAAAAAACTGTTGGATGGATTTCTAGTCATTAATATGCTTAATAAAATCATGGCTGGAATTAAAAATATTAAAACTTTTTTTAATAGATCTTTTAAGTCACGCCTGTCTAAAAAGTCAATTAAGATAAGACTTAAAAATAATAAGATAGATTCATATCTAATCAATATGCCCAAAGCACTTAAGCAACTAGCCAATAGAGTTTTATTTTTCCATATTAAATAAAATATTAGTAAGCTAAACGCAGTAAACAACACCTCAGAGTTACTAGAAATAGCTGAGTCGAAAATTATAGGGTTTGTTATTAGAAACAATATGCCTAAGCCAGCGTGCCATATACCTTTTTCTCTTTTTAAAATTGAGTAAAGTACATAAATTGCTGTACTCATTGAAATGGCATTTATTAGTAAGGCTATTTCTATTTCTGTTAAAACATCAGAAAATAATTTTGAAAAAACGCCAATTAAAATTGGATTCGCCGGTAAAGATTGAATTAAAGGTGGTAATTCTAATCTTAAATAATATTTACTATCTCTTAAAAACTGAAAAAAATCTGGATCAACTTGACGCTGTGGAGTAATCAATCTCAACAACAAGACAAAATACAAAAGAATAATTATTTGAAAAAGAAGATTAAATACTTTAGCTATTTTTATATTTTTTTTTGTTTTAGTTTCCATCTTCAATTTTCAAAAATTTTATATTCAATACCTTGTAACTGAAATTTTAATAAATCATCTTCCCTGTTGAGATAATCACTGTCTATTTGATTAGAGTTTAGATTTTGCCAACACAACAAAACGGTATTAGTATTCGTTAGATCTACTTGAGTAAATACATCATCAAATATAAAATAAGGCTTCTCCTTTTGAAAGTACCAAAAAACTCTTGAATTCCAATAATCATGATTTGTGGTATTTTGACAAAATTCGCCACCATCAATAATACTTGAGTCTGGAAAGCTTTGATGTATCTGATTACTGACCTGCGAATAGTGTTGATAAGAAATATCACTATCTAGTTTTTCTTGCTCAAAAGATTTACTGCTGATTAAAATAATCAGAAATAGTGATAAAAAAGCTAAGGTGTTTTTTTCTAGAACAATTCTTAAAGCATAAATAAGTAGGGCAGCTAAGAAAAAATAAACGTTATTTAAATAATGACCCAAAGGACTTTCATGAATATTATAAAAAATGTAATGAAAAAGTAAGGCAAAAAGAGCTATGAGCGTGAGTTTTTTGAAGTGTTTATTTTTGCTACTTAAGCCAGCAAGGATTATTAGGCCATATATAAAATACATAAAAGTAGTTAATTTAGGATGGAGTATATTGATCGTTAATTCAATGCTTTTTAAAAAATTATCAATTTTAAAATTAGATAAACTGAGTTGGTTAATGCCGTTGCCAAATAACTGTTGACGGATATTTGATAAAGTTACCACTTCTATGACTGGTGAAAAAAATATGAAAAAGGATAAAATGGCACTAAGTCCAAAAACAATTAAACCTAAGAGGTTACCTACTTCTGATTTTTGTGAGTCAAAATTTAGTAAATATATTAACAAATAGATTGGCCAGATAAACATAGCTCCATACCAAAAACTACTTGCCAGTGAAAGCAAAACAGCGCTAATTACTAAGTGTATTATTTTATCTTTTTTAAAAGCAGATTGAAGAAAAAGCAACGATATAAGAACGATTATCACGCTATTTGAAACGCTTATTTGTAACATACTAAGATATATAAATGCTGATGAGAGAGCATAAAAAAGACTTGCAGCTAGCGCTATAACTTTGGAAAATTCTTTTTTGATGATTAAAAAAGTTAGAATAATACCAATCGATTGATAAAATATTATTAGTCCAGCTAGTGAATTATGATTGCCTTTAGCAATTGCAGTTAAAGTTGCAATGAAATAATAATAAATAGGTGGATAAGTAGAACTTATGCCAGTATTCCAAGGTCCGTATCTAGAACTCATGTTTTTGAAAGTAATTAGGTGGCCAATGAGCATATCTCTGGCAGCATCACCAACCCATACACTGTTGGTTGGATAGAGATACAAGCGAATGTAAAATCCTAAACAAAATATTGAAAGAATTACTAAGGTATTAAGTAGTTTCTCTCTCTTTTGATATTTTGAAATTATTTTTTTTAGTAATTTCTTTTTACTGAACATAATTGATATCTGTATTCTTTATTATTAAATTAAATATTAATTTAATCAATCTAGTATTATGGGTTTTAAAGTTTGGAAAAGATGATTAGCAATTATCTCGTGACCAAAACTTGTAGGGTGAACAAAATCCCACCATAGTATTCCATTTTTTGTGTATTTAAGTAAGTGATCATGCATATCAATAAATATGATCTGATTTTTTTTTGCTATATCATCCATAATCCGATGGGTTGCTAATTCTGCACTTATTTCAATACTATTTGCTTCTGCTACAAAAACTAATCTAAAGTTATGATCTTTACTCATTTTAATAAAATCCTCCAGTGCCTCTTCAAAAGCAAATTGTAATCCAAGCTGTTCATCATTACTTGAGAGATTAATAATCACTAAACTTGGTTTTAGTTTTATCCATTGTGTCTCAAAATAGCTAAACAATTCACAAGCTGGGAAACCAGCTATACTAGCATTAATAACTTCAAACTTCTTTTCATCATTTTTATTGTGTTTTTTTACTAAACTAGCAAATTGAGAAACAAAATCTTCACCCTCTAAACTACTCCCTTCTCCTTTAGTTTGAGAAGAACCAATAAACATAATTCTAGTGATATTTGTTTGATCGAATTCTACTGAATGTTTATTTAAAAGCTGACTACTTTCAGCATGATTAATTTTAGTTTGTTTTCGGTCGTTAAATCTAATTTTTTTAATAAAAGAATCATCTCGAGGATAACGACTTCTTATGTGATTATTTAACAATAGAAAAACTAGATTAATTAAAATAAATACCAAACATAAACTGAAGTTTTTTTGAATAAATGGTTTAATCTTTTTTTCTCTATTTTTCACTAACAAACAGATGATTAAATCGAGGAGAATAATTACTGTTATTAGAAAAAAGAATTTAGGCCAAAATTTATCTAATTGATCAAAATTTTCGCTGAAAATAATTTGATCCTGGTTATTTCTGATTTCAATATTGTCAATCAACATTTGCTCTTTGCCTGCTCTGAAGGCAACATTTCCTTTAGGAGATTCAGAGAAGGTTTGTTTAGCTATGAGTTGTTCGTTATACCAAAATTCAATAGTTTGGTCATCCTCACTGTCTTTTTTCAATAATAATTGTTGCCATCCAGAACTATTTAAATTTGGTATTGAAATAGGCGTAATTTTAGTAAACTCTCCAGTATATTTAGCACTTATTAAGGCATTGTCAAAAAATGGGGAATAACTAATCCTGATTGCTGAAAAATTTTCTTCAGTTCTATTAAATATCACGTAAATGTAAGAGTTTTCATTTGGAAGAAACATTAAAGACAATGTTTTCCAAGAAAAGATGTCTTTCAGATAAACCTCATTCCAAGCTCTCCAAGCGGATAGGTTTAGTGAATTTGTAGCTAGTGATTGAGTTTGATCAGCAAAAACTGTGCCATCAGAAGCTGGATTAAACAAGTCATTTTTGGTAGTTTGCCAACTTTTATTTTGAGAAAGAGTGTTGTTGAAAACAAGGTAGTTTAGTAGCAGGCTAGCAATAAGTAGAATCTGCAAACTGAAAGTTATGAAAAAGATAAGGATGTTAAAAGTTTTTTTATTTTTGATTTTCATTAAACTCTATAACTATAATAAAATAAGTTATAACTAACAAGTCATTTATGACTAATTTTTTGTTTAAATACTTTTATCCATTTTTTTCAACGCTTGCTCTGTTGTCTCTTTTTTTGATGGAAACAGAATACAAATTCTATTTATTTGCCTTGTGGTCATTATTCCTGCTAACTTATACTTTTGTAAAAAAAGACAAGAAAGTGATATTAAAGTCTTCAAATTCAGATAAAAATAGTGTTTTTTCACTAAAAATAAAAGAAATTTTTTTAGATAAAACTTGTGTTTTAAGTTGTTGTTTCTTATTACTAGCCTTTGTCAGCAGCATTTTTTCTCACCACAAACCTCTTTCTTTGGAAAAATATTTGTTTTATTTAACAGCTATTAGTATTTTTCTATTCGTTTTAAAACTTAAAAATAAGTATTTTAAGGCCCAACTGTTTGTTGAATATCTTTTATTACTTACTTTCATATTGAATATTTTGGTTATTGTTTTGAGTTTTGTCAGCAATTCACAAGATTTTTTTCAAGGAATGAACTTATTAGTTAGGAGCTATGGCCACAATCATTACGCAGCTTTTTTACTTTTACTTTTACCTCTAGTTTGGTGGCATTTATTCAAAAAAAATTCTTCTTATTTTTTTAAAAATAAACTTAAATCATTTTTTGATATTTTTTTATTAATTAGTTCTTATTTTTTATTATTGATTAGTTTATCTCGTTGGGCTTTGTTTATTAGTATTGTGCAATTTTTTATTATTTTTTTATTACTCAAAAAGGATTTTTATAAGTTACGTAAAAATAAAATTTTTTACTTTTTAATTAAAAGTATCGTCTTGAGTTTTTTATCAGCTGCCTTGATTTTTTTACTTTTGTCTTTGCCATTACTCATTAATGATGAGCGTAAGTGTCCTTTGCGTTTATATCGTAAGGATTTGTGTATTTCAGTAAGTGAGAACAGTCGGTTTTTTTATTGGAGACAAGCTTGGTTGAGTTTTAAAAACTATCCACTTGTTGGTTATGGTTTAGGTTCTTTTAAATATGTATCTCGTCGTTTTCCAATAGCTAATGAAACTCATAGCGCTTATGCACATAACATTTTTTTTCATAATTTGGCAGAGATGGGTGTTATCGGTGGAGGAAGTTTTATTCTCTTTAGTTTGTTTATTTTCTATCAAGCTGGAAGTCTAGTTTTAGACTCAAAAAAATCTTTAAATAATTTTCTTTATTTGGCTGCTATTAGTTCTTTAATAAATGCAATGCTAGATTTTGATTGGAATTTTTTTATTATTTTTTTATTGACACTTATATTTTTGGCTCTTATTTTGTCAGGTGATGTTAAAAATCATGCTCAAAAAAAATCAAACAAGTTGTGGTTTTTTTATTTATCATTTTTATTTTTTGTTACTGTTTCTTTAGTGCTTGCTGATCTTTTGACAGTTTATTGGCAGTCAAAGAAACCTGAGCTTTGGTTAAAATTTACACCATTTCTTAATTTTGCAGCCAAAGCTCCAATGAATGATTCAGCAATTAACTCTGTTAATTATGAGAATCTGTACAGTTGGTATCGTTATGATGGCGAATTTATTACTCGTTTTTTAAATTTGCAAGATTTAGATAAATCAAGAAAGAAAGATTTATATTTAGATTTGGCTAAGATAGATCCAGTGGCTTTTGTAAATCAAGTTAATTTCAAAGATATGTCTCTACAAGATTCAGAGATTCTCTTGAAGAAGCTATTTGAAATCAAAAGAGACTATAAAATGTTTAATGATTACTATTTTATTAGCTACAAACAACAAATAGATTTAGCGAGGCAAATTTATAATTTAGCACAAAATGCTTATTTGCAAGGTGATTGGTCGAGAGCTAGCTATTTTTATCAGTCAGCATATTTTTTTGATTCTTATATATTCTTTAAAGAGCGAGCAGTTTTTTTAGATGAAAACAATTTAGATCAATTAAGTCACTTTTTTTTAAATTTTAAAGATTTTTCAGCCAAAGAAAGTGGCGACTATCATCATTATTTATTTTTGTATAGACAAGTGACAACTAATCTTTTTGAAGAAAATCAGCTATTAAAGTTTGAACAATTAGTAAAAGCAATGCTTGATAAAGAAGCAGGTGTTAAGGGTTATTTAACAGGTCATTTAGAAGTTGGTTTAGATGATAAGCAAAAGAAAATTATTTTACAAAAATTAGATGAACGGTATTCTTTTTAAAATATCAAAATTATTTTTTTAATTCTTTAACTCCAGGCAACTCTTTACCGCTCAAAAATTCTAGCGCAGCTCCACCAGCAGTAGATATATGAGTAAACTGTTCGTGTAATCCTGTTCGATTAATAACACTATTGCTTTCTCCACCACCTACTAGAGAAATAGCGCCTTTTTGAGTAGCGCGCGCAATCGCGCGCGCAATCTCTCGACTGCCACGAGCAAAATTAGGATTTTCGAATACACCCATTGGACCATTCCAAACAATAGTTTTTGCTTCTTTTAGAATATAGCGATAGAGTCTAATAGTTTCTGGACCAATATCTAAATATTTAATATCGCGATCATTGTCAGTGTCTGCAACATCTGATAGCAAAGTGATTTTTTCAGTTTTTGTAGCCTTTGCATTTTTAGCTGCTAATACATCGATTGGTAAAACAATTTTAGGAAGCGGTAGATTTTTACGATCTTTGCCAAGCTCTTCAAACAAAACTCGTTCTGTAGCATGTTCAACTAATATTTCTTTTGCCATATTCATAATTTTTTTAACTTCATCTGGTTCTTTTTCTTCGTTTGCGCCAATGAAAGAGCGATGGGTTTCAATTCCTCCGGCTCGAAGCATGGCATTGGCAATCCCACCTCCTACCAAAACAACATCTGCTAAGCGAGATAAATTTTGCATAGTAGCTACTTTGTCAGAAATTTTAGCGCCACCCATCACTAAAATTAGTGGTCGCTTAATATTTTCTAGAGCTTTATTGAAATGTTCAACTTCTCGTTTTAAATTAAAACCAGCGTAACTAGGTAAGCGCTTAGCCAAGCCAACTACGCTAGCATGGGCTCGATGACTAGCACTAAAAGCTTCATTAATAAATATTTCAGCCCCACTGTCTTTAATTAGTTGTTTGGTAAAATTCAGATCATTTACTTCTTCTCCAGGGTAAAAACGCAGATTTTCTAATAATAAGGCTTGGCCACTGACTAATTTTTTTGATTTTTCTGCAACTTTTAAACCCACACAATCGTCAACGAATTCAACAGGTAAATCTAAATTATTTTTCAAAAATTTGGCCACTGGTAATAAACTCAAATCATGATTTTTTTTACCTTCAGCTCTGCCGAGATGTGAAATTAAAACTACTTTTGCCTTATGATCGATTAAAAAATTGATAGTTTCCAGAGCACTACTGATTCTGTCACTATCAGCTACTCTCCAAACTGCATTTTTATTTCCAGCTTTACCTGCAACTAACTTTAAGGGGACATTGAAGTCAACCCTGACTAAGATTTTTTTATTTCTAATATCTTTAATTTTTGGGCAGTTAATCATCTTTTCATTTTGTCATTTTTTTATAGAGTAAACAACCGGAAACTCTATGATTGATGTGTTATTGATAAAAATTATGGAAATTTTTGTTTAAGTTGATTAGTTTTTCTATGTAGCTCTATATTATAATGCTTTAGTTTTAGTTGCATTTAAATATCGATTATGACTCAAGAATATAAAGAAAAATTTCCATACTTAGATTTTTTGCTTCTGATGACAAAAAAAGATTTGAACGTGAGTAGTAAAAGGAGTTTTTTGAGCTTAGTATGGGAAATTAGCACTCCTATTATTAAAGCATTTATTCTTTCTTTCATTTTATCTTTTATGCTTGTTTCTAAAGATAATAATTATTTTTTATTTATATTATCAGGATTAATCTCCTGGAGTTTTTTTGCCAAATTTATTAAGAGTTCTGCAATAATTTTAGTTGATGAACAAAATCTTATTAAAAAAGCGGTTTTTCCTAGAGAACTTTTATTGATAAAAACTTTGATAGTAAGTTTTATTCCTTATTTTATTACTAGTTTATTAATATTGCTTTTTGTAAGTTTTTCTTCTGTTAATTTTGGAGTGGCTTTTGCTTATTTTATTAAATCCTTTTTTTTATTTAGTGTTTTATCAATTTTTTTAGCCTTTTTTTCTCTAGCTGTAGCTCTGTTTTTTTCAATTTTAGTTGCAAGAGTTAAAAAGTTTATGGTGGTAATAGATTTTATTATTCAACTATCTTTTTTTATGGTACCAATTTTTTATGCTCGCGACTTACTTCCTAACAATTTAGCTGGAATCTTGTCTTTAAACCCTTTATTTCAGTTCATTGAAATGTTTCGCTCGATATTTTTAGATTTAGGCATGAGTTTTCAGGAATATTTGATAAATGGCTTATTTTCTATATTATTTTTAGTTTTTTCTCTAGATTTTTTTAGAAAACAAAGTAAAAAAGTAGATGATTGGTTATAGTAAATGTCTAAACAAAAGCAAAGATTAGCAATAGAACTGGACAAGGTTAATAAGATTTATCCTTCAATTGACTCTGACAAAGAAAAAACTTTTTATGCTTTAAAAAACATTGACTTAAAAATATATAAAGGAGAAAAAGTAGCTGTTTTAGGTAATAATGGAGCTGGAAAAACAACTTTACTAAAGTTAATTACTGGTATAGCTCAAGCTAGTGAGGGTCGGGTTAAGCATTTTGGGAAAATTATTTCTCTGATTGATTTAACTGCTGGTTTTTATCCTCAATCCTCTGGTAGGGAAAATATTTATTTAAATGCTGTAGTTTTGGGTACTTCACTGAATAAAATTAAAAAATTAGAAAGTACAATTATTGAATTTTCTGGTATTGCTCAATTTATAGACCGACCTCTATATACTTATTCATCGGGAATGATTTTACGTTTAGCTTTTTCTATAGCTGTACACTGTGATCCAGATATTTTTATTATTGATGAGGGCATTGTGGTAGGAGACAATGATTTTCAAAAAAAAGCTTTTGACAAGGTAGAAGAGATTTTTAAGCAAGGCAAAACAATTGTTTTATGTAGCCATCTATTACCTCTACTTCGTAGACTATGTAATCGTTTTATTTGGTTAGAGAAGGGTCAGTTGTTTATGGATGGTGGTCAGGAAGTGTTGCTAGAATATAAAAAATATTGCAACTCTTTGGTGCTAGAGAAGATGCCTGATAATAAAAAGGCTGGGTTGGTGTTTAATTTTTTAAAAAATTTACCAATAGGTGAAAAGTTTGTAGCAACTGCTGGCAGTGGAAGTATGGAACCCTTGGTCTTAAAAGGTGATGAAGTTTTGATAAAGAGAATTAACTTTAAAAATTTAAAAAAGGGAGACATTATTGCTTTTTGGCATCAGGAGCTGAAAAACGTAGTGGTGCATCGTTTTCATGGTCTAGAAAAAGGCAAAATTATCACTAAAGGCGACAGTAATTTGTATTCAGACCCAGGCTATGTCGATCGTAAAAATTTTTTAGGCTTAATGATTAAGGTTGTTTAATTTTACTTTTTTAATAATCTTTTCTTTTAAAGCTTCTTTTAACCAAGATTTTAAATCTTTTTCTAAAACTTCTTCTGCCACGTCATACTCCTTTTGGAGTTTCTTTATCAATGCAGAAAAAGAGATTGGTTTTTCTAAATTTTGCCAAATACTAAAAGATACATCTTTAAGTTCCAGAATGTGTTTGCGGTCTTGAGATAAAACTAAGAAAGTATCTTTTTTTTTGCTAAAATTAACACTTGAGCGACAAAAAACAAAACTAGAAAACAGTTTTTCAGAATTAAACATAAAGGATTATAAATTTTCTAATTTATGTTTTGACAATAGTAAAAGCAAAGTTTATCTTGATTTTGCTTTTTTTCAGGCTTGGTTTTGTATATTTTTTCATATTTTTATCTCTTTATTATTCTAGACTCAATTATTAGGAGTTGTCAACGATCGTTATGATGTTTCTTTTTTCTTGAAAAGCAGGAGTCTTTAGATTAAGATGAAAGCCGATGAGAAAAAAGAAATATTTGCCTAAAATTTCAAAATCAAGGTTTGATAATTTGCTTAAAGAAAGAAAAGTAGAAGATTTGGATTTAATTGACGCTGTTGATAATTTTTTTATCAAAAAAAGGGGTTATGTATTTCGCAAACCAAAAGCTAAAACAAAAGTTATTTTATTGCTTTCTGGAGGGATAGATTCGACCGTAGCTTGGGCTGCTTTATTGGATATATATAATTATCAAGTTTATCCTTTAATTATTGATAGAGGATTAAAGAAAAGAGCTAAGAGAGAGTTGAGAGCCGTTAAAAATTTAGAAAAACATTTTTCAGCAAAATATCCAGAGAATTACATAAAACCTTTTCATTTACATGTTAATCCTACTCCAAAAGAAGTTTTAGACTTAAGTAATGAAAAACTTCTCACTGCCAATGATTTACTAAATAATTTCAACCAAAACAATAAGATGGTTAATAATCAATCTAACGTTGTAATTACTAGAGCTAATGGAATCTCACCTTATTTAATGTCTTTTTATGCAGTGTTTTATGCTGATTATTTAAAATATACCAAGGGCATTAACATTAAAGATATATATACAGGTATAAATTTTTCTGACGGTTTTGTGATTCCTAGCCAATCCTTTACTTCGCTTAGAACAACCTTATTGTCCATTTGTGGCGCTAAAGCTGAATATGATTGGAATTTTTCATCAGTTTTTTTGGAAAGGGAAATGGGGCTTATGTTAGATAAAAAAGAAACAATTAAGCTAGGTAAACATTTAAAGGTTCCTTTTGAAAAAACTTGGTCTTGTTATCAACATAAGCTATTTCAATGTGGTGATGCTTGTGCCACCTGTGTTGATAGAAGAAACTCTTTTAAAGAGGCTGGTGTTGAGGATAAGACAATCTATATGTTTAATTTGTGGTATACAATTCGTCAAAGATTGAAAAAAGCATTGATAAAAGTATAAATAAATTATTTTTTTTGAATAAAACCTAGGCCTGAATATTGATTAGAGATTTCAAATTTATATTGAAAACTCTTTTTTGCTACTAATTCTTCCCAAAATTTTTTATAGTTGAACTCTAAATTCATAAAATCTGGATTTTTAGGGTCAACTACAAGATCAATATCATGTAAACAAAGAAAGCCATTCTTCTTAATTTTTGGCCAAAATAGCTTAAAATCTGTTTTTACTCCTTTGTATGAATGATCCCCGTCTAAGCAAACATAATCGTATTTTCTACTTGAATATTTATGAGCAAATTGATCAGTGCGCATGACGTAGGTGTTTATGAATTTTTGATTCAATAAATAATTAAAATGATTTGCTACGCGGTCTTTATTCCAGAAACCTTCTCCAAAATAATGATTCTGATTATTCTCATCATCTTTAAGATTATAATTAGCGTCAACAAAATCAATGCTACCAAAATTATTATCTTGGCAGGCTTTAGCCATCATGTAGGGAATATACCCGTACATTGAACCGATACATAAAACACGCTTTGGTTTTTGATTTCTAATCATTGAGTAATGAAAGAGACCATAGCCATAATTATTGGTTTTTTTATCTATATTTTGGCTTTTTTGATCGTTCCACCTATAATCAGCTCCGTAATAATCAATAACTTGTTGATATAAATAATGACTAATTTTTGCAAATACGGGGTAAATAATTTTATTATCAAAAAAGAACTTACTTTTGTTGTATTGGTTTTTCAAAAAAGTTTCAAAACCGAAATATTTTTCTAAGTTTCTTTTGAAACCCAGATTAAATTTGGATTGATGATAGATTTTTTTAATTGATGATTGTGTCATTATTATCTCAGTGTTGTAAAAAAATATAATTTATAAATCTTGGTAACTTGTGTCTTATTTTTAATTAGTAGAGGATATTCGATGCTAGAGAGACCATATTTTTTAGATAATATTTCGTCAGCTTTTTTATTGTGAGAAATTAAACAAGCTTGTAAACTATTTTTATTATTAATGATGGTAACCTTGATTTTCTCTTTGACAATTTTGTCTAAGTAATTTTCTTTTTCCTTCAGGCTCTCGTTAATGAGCTTGCGCATTTTTTGATGATTTAAGTTAATTAAGGTAAACCAACTAGCTATAACCATGTTTCCAGATCTAGAACCCAGTAAAGTACTATCTAGTTGATCAATGTAGGGAATTGGCTTGGCAACATGTTTTAGCAAATTTTTTCTGTAAAGCAAAACGCTAGCCGGATAAGGAACGGCTAAAAATTTATGTAAATCTGTACTTAATAATTGTATTTGTTTGTTTTTAAATGGTTCAAATTTTTTTTGATCAAATATTTTACTTATTCCAGTGAAGGCAGCATCAAGCCATATGAAGAATTCACAATCTTTTTTTTCTTTCTTAAATTTTTCTACAATTTTAATAATTGCAAGATAATCATCATCGGTGCCTGTCACGGTATAGCCTAGAGTGAGGGGAACTAAGAAACCTCTGTAGCCACGCTTATAAAGTTTATTAATGATGAGCTCAAATTCTGCTAAATCAAGATTGAACTTAGTTTGATCAATACTAACTTCAAAGTTTTTAATGCCTATAATATCGCTTGCTTTATCAAGAGAATAGTGGCTTAAACTACTTTTGATTAGGATCAGCTTATCAAAATTTTTGCTTTTTAGTTTTTTGGATAAGTAATTTCTTCCAATCCAGGCAGCATAAATATTGCCCTCTGTTGTCCCTGATCCAAAATGACCAACAATCTCTTTGTTACAATTGTATTGTTTTTTTAGAGTTTCAATGATGGTTAGTTCGAGTTTTCCACTCAGAGTGCCTGGTTTTTTAATTGACCAATTGCCCAAATTATTTGGCATATAGTCAGTGGTTTTTTTTAGTATATAAGAAGCAAAATGATTGGTTTTTTTAGCTATGGGTTGTTGAATATCTACGTATTGAAGTTCTCTCTCTAGTTCTGATTTTACTAGCAAGGCTAAAGTTTTTCTTTTTACAGAAGACGTTAAACTATTAAAATTAATATTATAAAAATTTTTCTTCAATCGATTAATAATTTTAGTTTTAACGCCAAACATAATGATATTTTCTCATTGTAACTATAATACACAAATACACAAATAGTTAATAAATGTGGTTTTAATTTTTTTATAAGTTGCTGGTTAATATAAGTGTTAGTATTGTTTTCAACTGGAGGGTGATACTATTAATTAGCCTTTATTATTTTTTTGTTTTTTTAGATGAAAAGAAATAAATTTATATTTTTACTTGTCTTATTTTTTATAATATTAGCTGCATATTTAAGATTTTATAATCTGCAAGCCAATACTTTGTATGGTGATTCAGGATATGAATTAGAGAAAGCCAGGCAAATTAATCAATTTAAAAAGTTACCCCTTTTGGGTCCAACTTTAGAGTTGGTAGATGTTGTGATTCCACCGACCTACCTTTACCTAATAGCATTCTTATATTTTATTGCTGGAGGCGAAATAAAAATTATTTCTGCGTTATTTGCTTTAATGGGTTTCTTGACTGTTATTATTTTTTCTTTTTTAGTTTATATTTTAAGCAAAAATAAAGGCATTGCTGTTTTATTTATTGCAATTTTTTCAATTAGTCACTATTTTATTCATGTTAGCAGAATGATTTGGCATCCTCACCCTGTATTGTTTTTTTTATCACTATCGTTTTTGTTTCTAACTTTATCTTTAAGAATGAAGAAAAAACCATACTTATTCTTAGGACAATTTTTATTTTTTATATCTTTATCAATTTATCCTTCTCCGATCTTTGTTTTACCAATAGTTTTATATTATTCATATGTTTTTTTTAACAGAATTGAAGCTTATTCCAAGATAAAAAGTTTAATTTATATTTTATTGAGTAACTCAGTATTTATACTATTAGTTTATCTTCCCTTATTGGTCAACGAGATAAATTTTGGTTTTTTCTCACGGCTTTCTTCTGTATTAGGAATTTTTCGAGATAATGTAAGCATTAATTCTGAAATAATAGTTGAAACTTTTTTCAACATTTCTAAAATTTTATCTCAAGTTTTCTTTTCTTGGGATGTTTCCCCACAACTTCATTTATTATTTTTTTTATTTTTGTTTTTTTTGTTCAGTTTGTTAGTTTTTTATAAAAAAAGACTTAATTTTTTAACTAAAATTTATATTAATCCCTTTTTATATTTGTGGATTTTAGCCATTGTTTATCTATTGAATATAGCAGGAGCTCAAGACTTTCACAGACTTGATGTTCTGTTTTTCTTGTTTTTTATTTTATTGGCCATAGGTTTAGAGCTTATTTTAAGTTTCAAAGCAAACAGCTTTCTAAAAATTTGTTTACTGTTACCTGTTATTATTTTTTTATCTATTTATTTTTATATAAATATTCGAAACTCTTTTCTTATTTTTAAATCTGACAAGTGGTCTTCGGGAACCATTTATTCTTATGAGAAAGTTTCTAACTTAATTGCTGATGAGATTGTCACAAAAAATTTAGAAAGAAGCAGAACAATGGTTTTAAACAAGGCAAACTTTGGAGAAGATACATTTACTTATGACGCCAATAATTCCTTAAATTATTTAAGATTATTAAGACATATAGCTCAATCTAACGATTTTTTTATAAATAAATCGAGCTTTAATGAAGAACGGTCTGTAGAAAATTATAATCTATTTATCCGTTTTCTTTCAGATCACACTCATTTTTTGAATAATATTGATTATTATTTTTTGATTTGTGATTCGGGAAATTATGAAACAGAATTAATTATTCAAGAATCAGAAGCATGTTTACAAGAAGTTTTATTTAACTTAAAAAATATAGATGTGCACAATAGGCACTTATTTTTAACTCTTAGCTCTTATTATTTTGTAGATCAAAATGAAAATTATTCGCCAGAGGTTATATTTTTAATAAAAAAACAAAGCAAGTTAAAATAAAAAATAATAATCAAAGCAGTCTCATTTGCTAATTGAATTACAATTGTTACTTAATTATTTATGAGGCTTGTCAATAAAATTGTTTTATTTTAAGCTATAGCCGTTCGAAGTTTGAGTGCCCAACGAACAAATGTTTTAGAATGGATATATAATAATAAAATTAATTTATGTTCTTGAAGAATAAGCGACGTCACTGGTTTGATTTTTTAGTAGCCATGACTGAAAAAGAGATTAAAGCTCGCTATAAACGAGCTACTTTTGGTTTTTTGTGGATAATTTTAAATCCAATTTTACAAATGGTGGTTATGGGTTTTGTTTTTCAGTTTTTTGTACCGGTTTCTGTTGATAACTATTTTCTATATTTATTTGCAGGACTTTTGCCTTGGAACTTTTTTTCTCAAAGTTTGACCAAATCTACTCCAGCTTTTTTTTATGAGAGAAATTTAATTAAAAAGGCCAAATTTCCTAGAGAAAGTATTGTTTTATCAATTATTTTTTCCAATTTCTTTCATTTTTTAGTAGCTTTATTATTATTAATAGGCGCTTTAATTGGAGACAAATTATTTTTTGAAAATTATGGCTTAATACAACTGGTTTTTTATGTCTCACGTATGTTATGGCTTTTTCCAGCGTTAATTTTGTTATTGTTTTTTACAATTGGTTTATCGCTTTTTACTTCTTCTTTAAACGTCAGGTTTCGTGATATCAATTTTATAATTCAGTTGGCAGTTATGTTGTGGTTCTATGCCACTCCAGTGATCTATGCACTAAACTTATTGCCAGAATTTTTGTGGCCAATTTTTTATTTAAATCCTATGACAACTATTATTGAATTATTTCACTTTGCTTTGATGGGATTGCCTATTACTTTAATAAACTTTATTTGGGTAGCAGTTATTTTAATTATTGGCATTTTTTACTTTGGTTATCGTGTTTTCAAAAAAGAAAATGTCAATTTTGATGATTGGTTATAATTTGGAGAAATATGACAGTTTTTAAAGAAAAAACTTTGCGTAATAGAAAAAAATCTGGTGAGGTAGTAATCAATTTAACTGATGTTAGTAAAAAATATATTATTACCCACGATAAACCAACTCTCATTGAGGACGTTAATCGAATTTTACGTTTTGAAAAAAAAGAGGAGTATTGGGCCTTAGAAAATGTTAATTTAAAAATTCACAAGGGAGAAAAAATTGGTCTTTTCGGAGCAAATGGTGCTGGAAAAACAACTTTACTAAAAATTATTGCTAGAATTAGTTCGCCAACTTCTGGAAAAGTACAGACAAAAGGGAGGATTATTTCTTTAATAGATTTAGCGGCCGGTTTTCATCCAGATTTAACTGGACAAGAAAATATTTTTTTAAACGGTTTAGTTATTGGTATGTCTAGAGAAGAGATTAGAGACAAATTTAATCAAATAATTGATTTTGCTGGAATTGGAGATTTTGTTACTGCTCCTTTATATACTTATTCTAATGGAATGAAGTTGAGGTTGGGTTTTAGTATAGCTATTCATGCAAAACCTAACATTCTCTTGTTGGATGAGGTAATGAGTATGGGAGACAGGGATTTTCAAGAAAAGTCTAGGCAAGTAATGAAAAAGATGTTTAATAACGATGTTACCCTCATATTGGTCAGCCATTTTGTTGATCACTTAAAAAAATATTGCAACAGATTGATTGAAATATCAAAATGAGTAAATCCTGATTTCCAATCGTTTAATTACGAAGCTCAGTGCCTTTTTTTAGAGGAAACTGCTAGATACTTGTGTTACAATACACAGATCAAAAAGAAAGGAACTATTTTGATATGGCTAAGAGTACAAAAAAAATGAACATGGAGGAGCTTTTAAAAGCTAATGCTGATAAATTAGTTGTCCCTCACAAAGGGGACACAATAACTGGTGTTATCGTTGAAAAAAATAAGAAAAATTTAGTTATTGATTTAGGATCTAAAACAGAAGCTTATGTAGCTGACAAAGAATTCGAATTTGCTAGCGACTTTATTGATGATTTAAAAGTTGGTGATGAAATTAAAGCAATTGTCGTTTCTACTGATTATGAAAATGGTCAAGTGCTCTTATCCCTGAAAGGAGCAGCTTCTGATGCTAAATGGGAATATTTTGAGGAAGCGCTTGATAAGGACTTGAGCATAGAAGCTAAAGGAGTAGAGTTAAATCGTGGTGGATTAATTGTTTTGGTTAATGGGGTAAGAGGTTTTGTACCTTCTAGTCAATTTGGGCGTCAATATATGGGTAAAATTGCCTCTCTTAAAGGAGAAACATTTAAGGTTAAGGCAATTGAAGTTGATCGAGAGAAAAATCGTTTGATTTTCTCTGAACGACATGTGAGTGAAGCCAAAGAACTAGCTCAAAAAGATTTGGCAGTCGAAAGTGTTAAGGAGGGTGAGATTTACGAGGGAGTAGTTTCCGGAGTTATGCATTTTGGCTTATTTGTTACGGTAGAAGTACCAGTTAAAGATGAGGATGATAAGGATAGTACTGGTTATATTGAAGGTTTAATTCATATTTCTGAAATTTCATGGGAAAAGGTTAATCATCCCAGAGATTATCATAAGGTTGGTGACAGAATTAAAGTTAAGGTGCTAGGTATTGATGAGAGAACCAATAAATTAAATTTATCTATTAAACAGTTAGAAGAAGACCCCTGGACCACTTTAGAGTCACGTTATGCGGCTGGTACCACCTTTACTGGTAAGGTTACTCGTATCGAACCATTTGGTGTTTTTGTTAACGTGGAAAAAGGCGTTGATGGCTTAATTCACTCTACCAAACTTGATCCAAGTAAAGAGCTCAAAGTTGGTGATGAAGTGACAGTTAATGTAGAAAATGTAGTTCCAGAACAACGTCGAATGAGTTTATCCATTGTTCAGACAGATTTGCCAGTTGCTTACAAATAGTTTTGTTTTAACTTAATTGGATTTATTTTATCCACCGAGAAGGTGTTATTTTTGTTTTTTGTGTTTATTTTATTAATGCTTTGTATAGTTAATTGAAATATAATGGCCACTATTGTTGAGTTTGTGAAAATTTATGAAAAAGGCTATTTTTCTAAATATCTTCTTAATATTATTTTTATTAGCTGGATTTTTAAGGCTTACCAATCTGGAATTTTCTGACATGACTGTTGATGTTGGTTATGAGTTGGAAGTTGCTAGAACGATCAACTTAGAAAAGAAGTTTCCCTTAGTTAATCCAGCAATTGGTATTAGTGGTTTATTTATACCACCAACCTATTTGTATTTAATTTCTTTTTTTTATTTTCTTGCTCATGGCGAATTTTTTTTAGTATCTGTTTTTTATGCCTTAATGGGTTTATTTTCGATTTTATTTTTATTTTTATCTATATATTTGTTAAATAATAAAGATAAGCTAATTAGTCTTGTATTTTTAGGAATTTTTACTTTTTGGCATTATCATGTTTTCTTAAGCAGAACTGTTTGGCATCCTCATCCAAGCATTTTTTTTAGTTCTTTATCAATTTTTTTAGGTTTGATTTCTCTAAAATCTAGTAAATTACTTTTTCTTTTTTTAAGCCAATTTTCTTTTTTCATTGCCTTAACTATTTATCCTTCTTCATTTTTTATTTTACCCGTTATTTGTTTAAACTCCTATCTATTTTTTAAAAAATTAAACAACACGTCTCTGCGAAGTTACTTTTTATTAGTTTATTCAATGTTAGTTTTTTTTATTATTACATATTCATCACAGCTTATTTTTGAAATTCTCAATAATTGGCCATCTATTTTAGCCATTTTAAAACATCGTGAAAATCTATTGCCAATTAATCTAAGTAGGGTAACGACACATTATTGGAACATTTTTGAAGTTTTTTTTAGTTTGCTTTTTAACAATCAACATGTGTTTTGGAAAGTATTATTTATAATATTCATAATTTTTTTATTATTAATCAATAAGTTTTTTAAGCATGAATCAGATTTATCTAACAAAGTTTTTGATAATTTTTGGCTTTTGTTGTGGATTTTATTAACCCCTTATTTTCTAATTAATATAGATGCTCCTTATGCACCACATAGGATAGACTTAATTGTTATTGTTTTTTTTATTTTTTTATCAATAAAAATGAAACAAATTTTGAATTGTAAAAAAAATATTTATAAAATCATTTTAATTCTACCGATTATTGCTTTTTTAATATTATTTTTTCTTCACAATATTTCTCTTGTTTTGCCTAAACCAGGTATGAAGGATTCTAGTTCTTATGCTTTTAATGAAATCGTTAGTGAAGCTATTATTCAAAAAATAGATGAATATAGATTAAATCGTAGTGATGTTATGATTTTTTACCATTTTAATAGAGATTATTTAGGTGAAGATATTTGTGAAAATGATTATTTAGGAAAAACTAGATTTTTAGCACAACCCATAGATCATTTGATAAATAAAAAACTTATGATTAGAGATTCAATCAACTTTAAATATCAGTCCTTGGATAATTATAATGCTGGCAATCGGTTCTATTTTCTTGTTTATAATGATTATAAGACTGGCAATCAATGTTTTGATAAATTTACACAAGGAATTAGTGAGTTTGAAGGAGATAGCTTTTCTAAACTGATAATTAAGGATAACTTTTATTTATCATTTAATAATCATGATTTCCAAGTTCTTTTGTTAGAAAAACTTTTGAACTAGTATTTGTATAAGTTTTTTAGTTAGCTAATTTTACCGACAAAAATAAAAATATCTTGTAAATAATAGATCTTAAATTTAAGTTTTATTCTTGTTTAAGATGCTTTTTTACTTTATCATTTTTTTGTGAGATAGATCTCGATCTACAAAAGCTTTAATATTTATAGTGTTGCTGATGTTGAGTATTATTAAGTCCACTAATGTTTTCCTAGTTATCAAGAAAATTTCGGTTGTGCTAATGGCTTTAATCATTAGTGTTTTGTTATTTTTTGGTCTCTTCTTTTTATCAGAAAAATGTTTTTTTGATAAACTGTTTTATAAAAAGAGTCTTCCTCATGGTTATTATTCAGTTTGGCCATATGACATAGAAGATTGGCAAATAGTAGCTGAGAAATTTAATCACGATCAAAGAAATACTGATTTATTAAATCTTATTTCGGCAGGATTAGGTGATCAAGAAGCAATAGATCTTTTGGAAAAAGAACAAAAAGACTCTGTTTTAAAAATAGCTATAATTGGAGATTCAATGTTTTTTGGTACAGGTGTAAGAAGTAGTCAAACTATAGCTTATTTTTTAGAGCAAGAAGTAAAAAAAATACGTGATGTTAAAGTTTATAATTATAGTTTTTTTGGTGATGATTTTTTAGATAATTACGCAAAATACCAATTAGTAAAAAAATATTTAAAACCTGATTTAATTATTTTTGGCTTAGTTGACAACGATCTTCTTTTTAATAGTTTTCAAAGATATCCAACTAAGGAAGTTATTTATCAAGAACTGATCAAAACTTGTCCAAACAGGCAATTAATTGAAGGAAAAAAAGACGTTTCCAGTCGTGATATGACTAGATTAATTTATCATCCGACCTTTGGACATGAAACTCAAAATTATTGTTTTCTTACAAATTTAATTAAAAATTTCTCTAAAGAAGATACCATTTTTTTTCTTTTTGCTTGTTTAAATCATTTTTGTGATAGTGAAGGTAGTTATAACGATTGTTTAGTTTCAGATATTTATTATAAATTTCATTCTGCTTGTAAAAAACAGTTACCAATAGTTGATCTCTGTGGTGAAGAAATAAATCCAGTGTCTGAAAAGGAATCTCATTACAATAGTTTAAGCAATTTGCTGATTGCTAAAAAGTTAAGGGATTTTGTTATTGAAAAATATCCTATATTTCAATAAAAAGTTGACCTCTAAACTAGATTTATTTCTCGACTAATGGTATAATAAAGGTCTATGGCGAAACAAAGAATGATCGTTACTGACGACCAATTATTAATCGATATGGAGTTGTTATTTAATGCGATTCGAGAGGTCGATGGTGATTGGGAGCAGGTGGAAAAAGAAATGAATCAATACTTAGCTGCAGTGCAAGCTATGGCTGAGTAATTAATTAATAAAAAGGGTTTTCATGAGCAAAAGTAAGCAATCAGCTCAGTCTGTCGACTATCAAGCTGTTCCTTTAGTGATTGCAGATGGTGATGAAGGAGTACAACTCAATCATGGTCGTCGCTTTGCTTTTTTAGGTTCTGGTTTTCGTTTAGCATATTTTTCTCAAGTGGTTGATGCCTTACAGAAAACAATTTTAAATAATTTCCCTAAAGAGCAAAAAGATAAAAAATTGAAAATTGCTGCTAGTGAAGAAAATGCTTGGTTTAAACAAGAGCTTAATCTTAACGATTGGGACGAAACCAATGCTAGCACTCAACAACATTTAGCTGCATTAGCTGATCAATTAAAACTCGAATATGTGGGAATTTTACCCTTTGCCGATCCTAAGGAATTAGAAGCAGGGGTTAAGGGTCATATGGTTCGCCCTCACAACATGCATTTAGCTAATCAAGTTTGTTTCACAATTGGTGGAGGAGAAGAAGTTTATAATTTAGGTCAATATTTAATTAGCGCTGATTGGTTAGTTGATTTTACTAATAATGGTAAAAAAAATATGTCGCAAGCCAAAGAGCTTCTAAAAATTCAGTTAGATTTTTATCAAAGTTTAGCTGGGGACACCAAATTAAAAATTTTGATTGAAGAAAAAGGTCCTTTTAGTAAAGATTTAAGTAAAAAAAATCATCAAATTTTAAATAAAATCTTGACTTGATTTTAGCTGTTTTAACTAAGATTTATCAACAAAATAAGTTTTTTTATGCCTGTTAAAAAACATAAGGGTCAAAAAAAAGCTAAAAAACCTATCATCGTTGAGCAAAGTTTATTTGATAGTTTACAAGCAAGTGGAGAAGCTGAGTCTGAAGATCGAAAAGAAAATTTAAATCCAGGTTTTAGTGCTGTAGCCAAGCTATTAACTCACCATCCAATAAAAAAACACAATAAATATATTAGCCAGGAATTTCAGGCATTTGGTTGTCATATGGCGACAGTTTTAGGAGATCAAGCTCATACCTCGCTTTATATTAAATTAGCTAAAACTTATCCACGCGCCTTACTAGAACAAGCCTTAGCCTTTGTTAGTGACGCTGAAAGCGCTAGAAGTAAGGCTAAATTATTTATGTGGAAATTAAATTTACTGAAGAAATCAAAAAACAAAGAATAAAAACTATTTTTATTGAATTTTTAACTGAGAGAAATTTTTAGAACTAAATCTTCTCTAAATTCAGGAGAAATAATAGTGTTTGATCCTGTTTGGAGAGGATAACTGCTTATTACTTCACCGTTTTGGGGATTAATCCACTCTAAAGATGCTGGTTTTGAGAGATCAACATTGATTGTAAAAGTGGCATTATTGGTATATTGATTGTAGTGGTGATAGGCATAAACTAGTAACTCTTTTTCAGAGGCTAAGCCATAAGTTCTAACACCATCGCCACCTATCTTTTTATAAAAACTTGCTGGTTTTAAAGTAACGTCTAGTTCTTTGCTAAAATCACTGATTACTTTCATGTAAGTGCGCTCTTCTTCACCTATATATTGATTAGCATTTTCAAAAGCTTCATTATAAAAACTTTTTGAATTACTTTGATTCCAAAAAATTAAACCTGCTCCATTAAATAGAGATACCCAAGCTCTAACTCGCATGATTAAGGCTGAGTTTTTATCCCAACTACTCTTTCCATTACCAATTTCTCCAAAAATAATGGGTTTAGCTTTTTTTTCAAATTTATTTATTACTTCTAAAATTTCCGTATCTGCAATTTCTGGAGTACTAGTTGAATACCAGTGGGGAGAGATGATGTCAACTGATTTTAAATTGGGTTTTTCAAAACTGATGCTTACTAATTTTTTTTGATCTAAAGATTTTAACTTACTTAAAAATTTGTGAGCGGTAGCATCTTCCAATACTCCTTCATTTGTTAATTCCCAGGCGGAAGTATAGGCTCCGTAACGAGCTACCATGTATTCTAAATAATGGTTTATGGCCCATTCTTCTTGTAAGTTTTTGACAGTGGTGCCAAATGGCAAGCCCCAGGCAAACAGGGTTAAATAAACCTGAATGTCTCTTTGATAAAGATTCTCAAGTAAGTGATCTCCTAATCCAGCCCTGTATAGAGAGTAATCGTTTTCTGGATAATGGATCATTGAAGCTACTGAAAATTGATAATTACCAGGATTCCAACGAAAAGTATTAAAGCCACTTTCTTTAAAATATACATCTAAATATTCATCTAGTTGAATCCTTCTATTTTTATGATCTTCTCCAATAGCGAAATCATCAAAAAAGATACCGTTTTGGTTAAAATCTATAATAGTTTGATTTAATCCTAAAGGGAAGAATATTTTCTCTCCGTCTAAAGTTAAAAATTGACCATTTGAGTTTTCGGCGATTTTAATGAATTGATCTTTTTTCTTTTCACTATAAAACTTTCCAGAAAAGAACCTTTCTGATTCTGGGGTTTGAAAGATGCAATCCCACTGCCAATCTCCAATTTCTTGAGGGTTAAAACGTACTTGCCAATGATTGTAGTTATAATAAAAACCATTTATTGGATATTTTTTCCCTTCTGGAGACTCAAAACTACAACTTATCTTTACTTGGTAAAAAGGGCTTGTGAAGTAATTCTTTTTACTAAAAAAATCAATGGTGAAGATCTCTTTATCCTTTATATTAGTATTTTTCACTTGATGTTTAATTTTGATTTTTTCAGATATAGTGCCCTTGAATTTGTCAATTTGATAAATAATTCCATTATTAGTAATAACTAATAAAGTGTTGGGTAGCTCCATTGTGTTTGAGCTTATTGGTACATTACTATTGAATTGCCAAAGTATTTTTCCCGATTCATGATCTAGAGCATAAATATTTTTTTCAAAACTATTTACTAGAATTTGTGGTTTGTTTGAGATTGGTAACCACTTATAAACAGGTTTTGTTACTAAGGAAAGTTGTTTGATGTGGGGAATTTCTTGTTGCCAAACAATATAGCCATCTAGATTGATAGCTAAAATTATTTTTTGATCAGCAATCAAAATATATTTATTTTTTGTTTCTAAAATTCGAGGTTTATCTAATTCAGTATCAAGCTCCCAAATTTTTTCTTCACCACTGTGACTGAGGCGTCTTAAAATGCCTTTTTGATTAAGAGCAAGTAAATTAGATTGTATTAAGTTATCTTTCCAAGCTCCTAGACTATCCATAATCAGATTGGAAATCCACAGATTTTTTTTAATTAAAGTTTTTATAAATTGATCAACGACATTTAGTAATTGTCTCTTACTTGCCGTTAAATTATTTATTTCTAAAAGTTCAGTAATTTGTTCAAAATTTTCTTGTGTTTGCCAGACTATTTTTCCATCCTTTGTGTCAACTTTAGTCAAGCTACCTTCTCCATCAATGAAAGTCAGGTCGCCATATATTTGTTGAGGTTTGCTCAAAATTTCTTTTTCAAAATGTTGACTCCAGATTAATTCCCCTGTTTCACCGCTTAGTTTATATATAGAATTTTCAAAGGTGACATATATAAGCTCGTTTTCATAAGAAAAATACATTTCCCAGTCAGATATTTGTTTTTCTAGATTATTTAGATTTTGGTCTGAGGGCTTGGTATTATTAATTTCTAAAAAATTTTCCCATAGGATTTCACCCTTGGTATTCATTAAAGTAATTCTTCCACCTGCTTGACTCAAGAGTAGTTGTTTTTTGTATTCTTGAAGGTTGTTTCTTTGTAAATCTAGGGTCTTTTTCCAAATTAATTTTCCGCTTTTAAGATTAAGAGAAAATAGATTTTGATTTTCAGTTATAAAGAACAATCCGTTATTTATAATTGTTAACCCAGAGTTAATGGAAGTATCAGCTTCAAATTGCCAGCTGACTTTTCCAGATTTATGATCAATGGCTTGAATTTTATTTCTATCGATGGGAATAAGAATATGTTTTCCATCAAACTCTCCACCGGAAACAATTTCTTTAGCAGGACGAATTTGCCAAAAAGTTTTTCTATTATTTCTTTGAAAAAATAATAATGAGATAAACAAAAAAACTAAGATAGTTAAGAGAATGATTTGTTTTTTATTTTTCATTTTTTTTGTTTTACGAACAGTTTTAGTTGATCATTTATTGTGTTAATTTTTTTTTGCCAAGAATTAATTATGGCCATTTGTCTTTGTTGTTTTTTTAAGGAAATTGACCAGCTTTTAGATAACAATTTTTTAATTGAATTTTCGAATTGATGACTGTCTTTAGCTATTCTAACAAAATTGCTAAACCTTTTATGCTGCAGTTCTGCTATAGGAGTGCTCACCACGGGTTTTCCTAGATAAAAATATTCAAAAATTTTCATTGGATAACAGTAGTAATTTTTCTTTTGTCTGATCTCATAGGGAATAATACCGACATCGAAACTATGAATAATTCTAGGTAATTCTTTTTTTGTCACATTTCCCCAGTCGGTATTGGAGAAAGCTTGAAGTTTGTTTAGTAGTTTTTTGTTTTTTTTGCTTAGTTTTTGCTGAGGTCCATAAAAAAGAAACTGCCACTGAGGGTTGCTTTTGACTAGATTGATTAACAGTGAATATTTGAGTCGATTATCAATTCCTCCGATAAAACCAATTTTATATCTTTTATCTTTAGAAGAAGTAGTATTGATGAACAATTTATATTTTTTAAAAGTGTTTAGATCAAATCCTTGAGGTACCAAATTTATTATTTTTTTAGATTTGATTAGTTTACTCAGTAACTCCTGCATGGTTTGTGAAATACAAAAAATACTAGTGCTTTTTTGCAGTGCAAACTTTAATTCTTTTATTGAAAAGTAATCTACACAGTCAAAAATTAAATGTTTGTGTTTGATATCTAATAAATGAAGGTTTTGAATCAAGGAGTTTGGTTCAAAAAACCAGAAAATAGCTTGAGAAGGAGTTATTTTTTTCTCGTATTTTCTAAATAAGTTTTTGCAATAATGATTAAATCTTTGAAGGTTTATGAATTGATTAGCTTTTTTTACAAAAGTTAGTCGGCGTAAAGGCAAAAAATGAATTGGAATGAAGAAGTTTAATTTTTTATTTTTCTTAATAAAAAGTGATTGTAATCCGTCTTTTTTCCACAAGACTGTTTCTTTATGTCCATAATAAATAATGACTTTGTTATTAAGTTTTTCTAAAGTTTTTACTGTCTGGTTTTGATAATCAGTAGACCATTGCCACGGCTGATACAATAATAAAACAATGAGTTTATCTCTAAGCATAAATTTTTTATCTCAATCAAGATCTTTTTTCAGCAAAATCATTTTTAAAGCGATTTCTTTTTGGCCAAAGCTGCAAAAAGAAACATATTTTTTCCTTTTTTTCTTATTAGCTAATGTTTTGATAGATCGCATACTATTTTATTTACTTTTATTAGCTCTTAGCTTAATCATATTATATCTGTTAAAACAAGATTTAAACAAAACGCTTTGGTTGATGATTTTTTTTCTGATTTTTTTTAAAAAGGCTTATCATTTTGAGATTAATTATTATGGAAATTATTTTTATAGCATATTGGATAGTTCTTTAGCCAAATTTAAAACAGACCTGTTTAATCCCCATCTATATCTGGCTTTTTTTGATCCTTTGATATTTATATTAATTTATCTATTAAAAACTAGAACCAATTTTAAAAATAAATTTTGGAAACCAGGAATTATTGATTTTTTAATATTTTTACTATTTATTAGTTCACTAATAGCTACTTTTTTTACTGACATAAGTTTATTTGCCTGGTTTTATTTATGGATTTTCTTTAAGTATTTATTACTTTTTTATTTATCATTCATTTTTTCTAAAGATGTAAAAATTCGCCGAATAGTTTTAGAAACACTCTTTATTTACGCTATCATTGGTGGTGTCACTATGTTTTTGCAAAAAATTAGTGGTGGCAATTTGGGCATGGTTGTTGATACGGGATTACCAGCTCGTTTTTCTACTGATAATCCAGAATTTTATCGTCCTGGTGGTTTATTTTGGGATGCTAATTTAAGTTCTTCAATCTTGATGTTTTTTGGCAGTTTAGCTTCTTTTCTTTATTTAAAGAATCACAATGTTGTTGACCGAAAGTTGCTTTTTTTTACTATTATTGCTTCGATAGCTGGTATTATTTTAAGTTTGAGTAGAGGCGTGTGGTTAGTTCTCTTATTTAATTTTTTGTTTTTATTACCTTTAATGAAAAAATATGTCAAAAAGTCTCTTAAAAAAAATAAATTTAAATTTATTTTTTCTAGAAATTTTTTATTCATTTTAATAATCATCATGATTATTACGTTTGGTTTTTCGTCTCGTTTCTTAAGTGAACATTTTTTAAATCTTTTTAGGAATTTTAATCACAGTACTATCTTGTCTCGTATTAGACAATTTGAAATGTCTTGGGTTTATATGATGCAAAAACCATTGGGTTTAGGTCATAATGTTTTTAAATATTCAATTATTCATGATTTTCCACCAGATCTTTTTTTTAGAAATCCAGCATCTGTTCACAATTTGTTATTTGAAGTTCTTAATGCTATTGGTGCCTTTGGTTTAATGGTTTTTATTGGGCTAATTTTAGTCTTTGCAAAATATTTTTTTAAGGAACGAAGAAAAAAGAGGCAGGATGTGGAGCTTTTAGCCTTATTGTTAGCTGCTTTTAATTACATTTTAGTAGCCCAGTTTTATCCTTGGTTATATGAGTTTCAAATTACAGCTTTTTTTTGGATTATAATAGGAATGGCTTATGCAAAAATACAAGAGAAAAATTATTAAATTTTTTAAACAACTATCAATAGTTGATTATCTACTAGCTTTAATGGCCTTATTAGCTTTGGTGTTTGCTATTTTTTATTTTGATCGAGAGAAACAAACTATTCATATAGATATGTTGGTGAGTGATCAAGATTTTGGAGTAATAATGCCTATAGAAAAATGGCAATTTTTACAAATGGCAGTTGGAGATGAAATTTATAATTTTGCTGGTGATAAAATTGCCGAGGTGGTATTTATTGATAAGGTTTCTTTTGGAGGTGATCAAAAATTTGATGTCTATTTAACTTTAGAAATAGAAGCACTTTATGATAAGAGAAAAAGAACTTACTCTTATTTGGGAAAACCCCTGGTAGTGGGTAAAAATTTTGATTTTACTACCGAAAAATATTTCTTTGAGGGAGAGATTATTGATGTTTACCAAAATGTTGAAGATAGGATGAGTAAATTTGTAGAGAGAATTGCTTTAGTTGATGTTAAAATCCCTGAAATTGAAAATGTAGTGATTAAATATTTTCATCGTTTATTTCTTGAGGACTACAGCAATCAAGACATATTAAAATTTAATAGTTTTAAATATGAGCCAGCCAAAAGTTCAGAATTAGATAGTAGGGGTAGAAAAGTAGTTGCTTATGACCCGCTACACTCTGACGTTTATTTTAATATTTCCCTTAGGGTTTGGTGTCTCAAAGAAAACACTAACAACTGTTTTTATAGTTATCGACGCCCTCTTATGGTTAATGATTACTTTTATAATGACACTGAAAGTGTGTTTTTATTCGGCACAGTGCTTGATTACACTTTTCCTGAGTAGTAATTATGTCTCACAAAAAAGTTAAATTAGCTTTCATATTTTACAATATGGGTCTTGGAGGTATTCAGCGTAAAATTGTTGATTTGATTAACTATATTTATCAAAATGAACTAAGTGAGAGGATTGAGCCCTACTTACTATACACTGCTGAGGCAGATTTTGACTTTCTTGACCAATTAGATCCACAATTTAAGCAACTTATTAGACCCAAGGCACTAAGAGTACTTGGAAAAACATTTTATTTGCCCAGTTTTATTCACTGGGGCATTAATATTCTTAGATTTGATATTAATTTGATCTTAAGTCATGTTTTACACTCTTCAGTTAGAAGTATTTTTTTGAGTAAATTATTTTTTTGGAAAAAAATTGAGGTTTTTATTAGCCAAGACAATATCTTTTCATATGAGAATCCGCGGTTTTATCAAAAAGTTTTGGGAAAAATCTTTTATCCAGCTGCTAAAGCGATCATTGTTCAAAATCAAGTAGCTAAACAGGATTTAATTGATTATTTAAATATATCAGCTGACAAAATTTTTGTGGTTCCTAATTGGGTGGTAACAAATTTTAAAAATACAAAGAAAAATTCTAAATCCAAAGCAAAAAAAGCTGATAAAAAAATATTTGATTTGCTTTTTATTGGTCGTTTTGCGCCGCAAAAAAACTTACTAACCTTAATCAAAGTAGTTAAAGAATTAAAGAAGAATAAAAAAGATATTAGTTTATTAATGGTGGGTGAGGGTAAAGAAGAGCAGTCATTAAAAAAGTATGTTAAAAGTAATAAATTAGTTAAAAACGTCAGATTTGCTAAGCCAAATCGTGATGTTGCTAGTTTTTATGCTCAATCAAAGATTTTTGTTCTTAGTTCCAAATATGAGGGGCAGCCGGTAGTTTTGTTAGAGGCTTGGAGCACCGCTTTACCAGCAGTAGTGATGAATTATCCTGGGCTTAAACTTTATTTTCATAACCAAGAAGCAGGTTTAATTGCCTATTCGATCAAAGATATGAGCGATAAAATTATGTTATTGCTTAAAAACGATTCTTTAAGAAAAAAATTAGCTTTGTTTGGTCAACGTAGGGTAAAAAAAGATTATAATGTTACTAATTTGGAAAAGTATTTTGAAATTTTAGGTCTATGTCTCAATTAAAAAGATTTAGCAATTTTTTAAAAAGTTTTACTCTTTATTATTTTTATATTTTTTTTGGTAAGTTTTTTAAATTAAAACCTCGAAAATTATTATTAGCCCTTACCTATCAGTGTAATTCTCGTTGCATCATGTGTAATATTTGGCAAATGCCTAAACTTAGAGAGCTGTCTTTGAAAGAGTGGAGAGTTTTAGTCAAAGATCCTTTTTTAAGTAACTTACGTAGTTTAGATTTGACTGGAGGCGAAGCATTACTTCATCCTGAATTTTTTGCCATTTTATCCTTGTTTATAAATAATTTACCCAAATTAAAAAAAATTTCATTAGTTACTAATGGATTTATAAGTAAATCTGGTTTTAAAGAATTAGAAAAGATAGTGAAACTATGTCAAGAAAAAGGAATAGATTTAATAATTAGTGTTTCTCTGGATGATTATACTGAAGGTCATCAAAAAATTCGTGGTGTGAGTCGTGCATTTGATCGGGTTAAGCTAAGTTTAGAAAAAATTCGTGATTTAGAAAAACAATATTCTTGTTTGTCTTTATTTGTAGGTGTTTTATTGATGCGACAAAATCTAAGAACCGTAAAGCACCTGACTTATTGGTTGAAAAAACATGCTTATCAATATACTTGGCAGATTGTTGGCTTTCACGATACTTATGTGCGGAATCTAGATACAGAAGATTTTGTTAATTTTCGCTCTCAAGATTGGCCACTTTTAAATAGATTTTTGAAAAAATTAGCAAAACCAAAACATTTTTTAGATTTTAATGCTTATTATTGGGCAGATATTTTATCAATGTATAGTAAAAAAACTAATCGAACTACTCCTTGTCCATTCTTAGTAGATAGTGTGGTAATAGATGCTTATGGTCAGCTTTATTGGTGTTTTTCTAGTCAACCTATTGGCCAAGTATTTAATCAAAAAACTGCTAAATTAAATAAAAGTTTGTCAGAAGTATTTTTTGAATCAGGAAATCTTAAAAAGCGTCGGGAAATGAGAAAAAAAGATTGTTTACATTGTAATAGTTCTTGCAACACTTATGAGGCGATTCGTGATCAGACTTTCAAATTTATCTATTTTCGATTAACTGGAAAAGTTTTTGGTAGTTAATTTTGTAGGACAGAGTCATTTTTTTATTATTAAAATTATCTTCCACGTCTTTTTGGGCTTGTTTTATTAGTTGTTTGCAAAGTTGAGGTTTATTTATTAGTTTAACTAATTGCTTTTTTAAACTTTTCACAGAACCAGCTTTAAACAGTAGGCCATTGCGACCAGATTTAATAATAAATTTATTGGCAGGAATATCACTGGCTACGCAAACCAAAGCACTTTTCATAGACTCTAGTAAACTCAGTGAGAGACCTTCGTTTAAACTAGGCAAAACAAAAATATCTCCTTTTTTATAAAAGTTTTCCGGATTGGGATGAAAAGGTAAAAATTTAATAGTTTTTGTGTTTTCTGCAGAACACTTTGAGGCTAGGATTTTAAGTTTTTTTAATTCTTTACCTCGTCCCATGATTGTTAGTTGTGGAGCTTCTTTGATTTTTTTCCAGGCTAGAATAAGGGTTTCTATATTTTTTCTTTTAATCAATTGGCCAAAATAGATGATTTGTTTTGTTTTTCTTTTTTTGTTTTTTGTTTTAATCTTAGATTCTTTATTTTCAATTAAAGCATTTTCTATTAATAATAATTTTTTCTGGGAAATTTTGAAATCTTCTAATAAAGTCTTGTATATGTGAGGGGCCACACAAATATTTTGATTGGTATACTTGGAAAATAAACGATAACTTGTATTTTGTAATCTACTTTTAATATTAAAGTGTAGAAACAGGGGATTATGGCGGTTACTTATTAGAAATAATTTAGGAAAAAAAATTTTAAAATAAAAGGCGCAGAGTTCTGGACGAAGACTATGGGTGTGAATTAGTTTAATCTTTTCTTGAAAAATTATTTTCTTCGTTTTAATCATTTTTTGTCTAAGCTTTTTACCTTTATCAATGATAATAAGGTTTTTTTTGTTACTAAAATCACTCTGATATTCACCAAAATCCTCAAGGCTTAATACATAAAAGAGCAAACTTTGATTAGTTTTAATAATGCTCAAAATAATTTTATTAATAGAATTTAATTCATAGTTGTTAATGATTAGAAGAATCTTCTTTTGATTTTTTATTTGTGCTTTCGACATTTTATTTTTTTTTGCTATGATTACAAAGATCAATGGTTTTTACAACTATATTTGTCATTTTACTATCTTTTTTGATTATATTTGCGGAAACTCAATGGATTTTTTGTATTGGAGGAATTTTAGCGCTTTTTTATTTAAGTCAAAAAAAACACCTCAGCTTTAAACAAATAGAATTGCTAAAGCAGACTAAGCCGGTTTTTTATAATATTTTATTAATTTCTTTGCTTTCAATTTTATTATTACTTTTTTATCTCCCCATAAATGCCTATTTAGGAGTGGCCTGGAGCCAATCTTTAAGTCGCTATTTTTCTCTGTTACTTGGTTTCCTAAGTTTGATTGTTTTTTTATTTTATGATCAAAAGTTATTGCCCGATGAGAGAATTTTATTTAAGAAATTTTTTAACTTAATGAAATTTTTTTCAATACTGGTTTTACTCTTAATGTTGGTGCCTAGTCTAGGAGATTTACTGCCAAAAATGAATCTGCTTTATGCCAGTTATGGACATAACCATTTTGCAACTTTGTTAATTTTATTTTTACCTTATTTTTGGCAAAACATTATCCTAGAAAAGGAAATAAAAAAAACTTCAGAATTATATTGGTTATTATTTTTTTATATTGTTTTACTTTTGAGTTTTGCTCGAGTCGCTATCTTCTTGGCAGTTTTACAGCTATTGGTTCTTGTTTTTTTAAATTTTCAAAAACTAAAAAAGTTAAATCCACTTAAGCAGAGACTTCTCAAAAACTTGTCTTTATTTTTTTTATTAAGCTTGGTTTTTTTAATTGCTTTTGTATTTAAGCTTCATTATGCTCCTAGTGAACTTTGTAGGAATAGAGACTCTAATTTCCAGCATTTTTGCAAGGATATCACTCAGGATGACAGATTAATATATTGGAAACAGGCCATAGATTTTTTTAGACAAAGACCTCTAATTGGTTATGGTCTAAATAGTTTTGTTCTTGTTTTTCGCAATCAAGCTAGTAGTGACATTTCAGTTGCTAGATATGTTCATAATGAATTTTTACAAATTTTAACAGACACTGGTTTGATAGGATTTTTTTTGTATTTTCTGTCTTTTTTTGCTTTGCTAATATCAGGTGTAATGTTAGTTGTCAAAAAACCATCTTCAAGAAATCAGGGTTTATTGTTGGGAATTTTGTCTCTTTATTTAATGGCAATCTTTGATTTTGATTGGCAATTTAGCGCTATTTTTTCTTTACTTTTAGTTTTTTTAGCAATTGTTTTTCGTCAGAATTTATTTCTCGCTAAGAAATCAAGGGCTAAGACCATCTATTCAAGATCTTTCCTCTCAGTTATAGCTTGTTTGATTTTTTCTATAAGCAGTATTTTGTTAATTATAATTTCTTTTACACATCTTGCTTCTAAATTATTTAAAGAATTTTCTACAGCAAATCGAGCTTTTATCACGTTTCCTTTATTGGAGAATCCCGATTATTCAGCAAGTATTAATGTTTTAAGTCAAGAAAATCAAGATTTTATATTTAATATTTATAGAAATGATGCTAATTTTTTATTAAACTATTTTGAATATACTGATGATAAAAATCTACAAAAGAAAATTTATTTAGAACTTCTAAATATAAATCCAAGATTTGTGATTAAACCTGATTTTTTTGAATTTTTGATGGAGGATGAGCTTTGGGATTGGCAAGAAAGGGTCGAAGTCTTATTAAAAACTTCACATTGGGTAAACAAAGAGGTTATTTATTTGGAAAGTAAAAATTTAGCTATTGATATTAAACATAAAGAATTAATTGGATCATTATTGTTGAATTTTGCAGATGAGGCTTTTGTAAAAGATGACTTGCAACTTGCTGGGCAATTTTACTATCAGTATTATCTATTAAATACTTGGCAACCTGAAGGCTATAAACCGGTGTTTTTAGAATTTGATGGTGAAGCAAAGCACTCAGATTTTTTAAAAGAATTTCTACAATTAGATTCAGACTTATTTTATCAAAACTATGAATCTTTTTATCGTTTTTATGCAGATGTCTTAATTGACTTATTTTTTAGCTTGAACTATACAGATTTTAAGATTTTAGCTGATCGCTTTGTAGCAAGTAAATTTCAAAAAAAATTTTACGATTTTGGTCAAGACTTAATGCGTCCTTTAATAAAAGAATTGGGCACTGATATTAAGATTAATCAGGAGCGAAAACAGTGGTTGATAGCTAATTTTATGCACTTTTTTATAGAAAACCCTGATAAGCCTTGGCCGTGGGAAGAAAAAGAAAGGTTGGCTAAACAGTTGTGGCGTTTTTATCGACAGTTAGAGACAAACGAGCCAAATCTTGCTGAACGATATCAACAAGACGCTTTGCTTTTAGCTCCCGAAATTACCTGGGAATTGTCAAGAATTTAATAAAATTTACTGATTCGATCCACTTGAGTTAAAACCTTATGTCCATCTAGTCCTACCTGATCAAAATACCATTTAAGTGCTTTATATCTTGGAGCATTTTCTTCATTAACTAATTCAAGTGCTGTGGAACGATCAATCAATTTTTCTCTGATTTGTCTTGATCTAAAAGAGTCGTTCTCAGTAAAACCTTGAACAGTGTAATAAATATAGTTATAAAAAGCTGAACTGCCATCATCTGTACGCCAAGTACTAAGAGTTTCGTCGCTACTTTCCCAGTTATATTCATTTTTTAAAGTTTTAATAATTTGCTGTTCATTCCAAGGAACGTAATGCCAGAGAAAGAGATATTGGTGTTTTTGAATATAGGTGGCAAAGAACGCCAACATGGTATCTAGCAGTGAAATATTAATGTAGGCCGGATTTTTGATATATTGACTCAAATAGTAAGCAGCTATTCTGATTTTATTTTTTAAAGATAGGTGATGGATTACTCCATCTGGATCAGCATCTCTAATTCCACAATGTCCAGCCTTAAACTCTTCTTTTTCAAATTCATTACCTCTGCAAAAAAACATTAATTCCAGATCATATTTTTTCATTAATTGGTCTGCATAAAATTCACATTGTTTGTCACCCTCCATAAAGAGAGGAACCATCCCCAATTCTGGTTTTTTTAACCAAGCCTTAATATGCTCTTGAATATGTTGACGTTTTTGAGTGATATCTGCCGAAATAATAATGTGTTCAACTCCCAACTTACTGACTATGCGAGCTTGATTGCGACGGGCAATATCAGTAACCATTCCCCAGTCATAAGTATAGGCTATGGGATTCATGCCCAATTCTTTTTTTAAAAAGTGCAAGCCATAAGAGCTGTCTCTTCCACCACTGAAGGCAATTAAACAATCTGCTTGACCATTTTTTTTACGAAAAGGAGCCACTATTTTTCTAAGCTCTTTAATACCTTTATAACTGATTTTTTTGTGGTCATGACAATAATTGCAAACTCCATTTTTATCAAAACTGATAAAAGGAGTAGTGGATGGCAGAATACAGCGACTACAGCGGTGGATTTTTTTGATTTTTTCTGTTGGAAAATGATGTTTCTTTATCTTTTTAAAATCATTGTTAATTGAGTAAAGATTATTAAGCCTGTGATCCATTGGAATGTCATTGGGTGAGCTGTCAATAATTTTTCTACTAATCTCAACTTTGTTTTTTATTTGTTGTTTGGGATTTTTTACTTTTTTATTTAAGTTTATTATTCGCTTTTTCTTTTTATTTTCCGTAAAAATAATTGCTTTCTGAGGTTTGAGTTGTTTGATTTTAATTTTTTTTGAATTATGGTTTGGATATACTTTTTTAATAAAATTTTTCAACATCCATGATTCTGAAGCAAAAAAATAAGCTCCTAGATCAGGCATGTTCATCCAGTATAAGGAACCAGTATTAGTGCTGATACAAATTTCTTGATTAAAATTATTAGCTATAATGAGACTGGCCGAACCTTCGATATTTTGATAAAGATTTTGTAAGCTGAATATAAAATCATTGTTTTTATTAAAAGTTTTCTGTAAATAATCTAACAAGACTTGAGTGTCTGATTCCGGACAGTTTTTTTTATGGTTTTTAGACCATAATTCTTGGTGATTGGTGATAATTCCATTATGGACGGCAACAAAGTTTTGGCTTATTGTTGGTTGATTATTGTCATTTTTAGCTTGAAAGCCATGTGTAGCCAACCTAGCTTGTCCCAAAGCTGAATTAATTGTTTTTTTTAGTTGCTCATCAATAAAATTTTGATAGCTTTTTAATTTGATTAGTTGTTTAGCAGGTAGAGGAGCTTTATAAATAGCGATATTTTGTTTATTATTTAAAGCTAAACCAGCAGCTTCTTTGCCTCTAGATTGAGCCAAGACAAATAGTCTATCTAGTTCTTTTTTTAAAGAACGTTTTGGTAGATTGATAGGATTGTTATTAACAAAACCAAATATGCCACACATGGGTTCTATGTTAACATAAAGAAGTCAAAAATGAAGCAAAAAAATTTTATTCTTACTTTAGATTTGGAAGCTGATCACGCTGGTTTAATTTCGGCTAATTATCAGATGTGGAAAAAAGAGAATATCGTATCTTTATTAAACTTATTAAAAAAACATCAAGCAACTTTATCGGTTTTTGTAGTGGCTAAAGCTCTAAATAGAAAAAATAGAGAGGTTATTGAATTATTTAAAAAATTTGGGGCAGAATTTTATTTGCACTCTTTTTCACATCAACAGGCGGAAAACAATCTTCACGAAGAATTAGAATTGGGCACTGTTGCTTTTAAGGATTTTTTTGGACATAGGCCTCTTGCATATCGAGCTCCGGCTTACCAAATCAAAATTAGCGATCTAGAGATTTTAAAAGAACACAAAATTAATTTGGATTCTAGTTGTTTGCCTAGTTTATGGCAGATGCCTAGACATTTTTTTCAAAAACATTTATTTTTAAAAAATAAATATGTAAAAGAATTGCCGGTTACAGTGCTTGATCCCCTTGGTATTCCTAATGCCTTAAGCTGGATAAAACTTTTGGGTTTTAATAATTTTATTCGTTGTTTTCGGCTTAATAGTAATTTAAAGAAAAATCAACGGCCTATGATTTTTGTTTTTCATCTTCATGATTTATTTCCCAATCAGTCTAGCAAAAATCTTGATCTATTTTGGCGTTTTATTTATTCAAGAAATAGCAATCGTGGTTTACAATATCTAGAAGATTTTATTATTTATTTAAAAGAAGAGGAATTTGAATTCGATCAAGTTTCTAATTATTTATGATTATTTTAGGCTTATCAATTTTCGAACACAACCCAGCAGCAGCAATTATTATTGATGGAGAGCTTATAGTTTATGCTGAAGAAGAGCGCTTTATTCGTTTTAAAAATGCAGATGGTTTCTTTCCAATCAAAGCAGTTGAGTTTTGCTTAAAAAAAACCAAATTGAATTTAGCTGATGTAGACCAAATTGCCATAGGTTGGGACTATCAAAAGTATCAGTGGTTTATACCCTGGTTTTCCTTAAAATCTACTCTTAAATATTGGCCTAGTTTGTTGGGAGGGAATCAATCCAGTTCTTTTCTACTCAGTATTTTATCTAGGAAGCCAGCTTTAATTAAACATAAAACGGCTTTAGCTTTAAAACAAATTGAGAAGACTCCCATTAAAGATAAGATTAGATTTTTTTCTCATCACCTGTCTCATGCGGCCAGTGCTTTTTATTTATCTTCTTTTAAAAAGTCTTTAGTGTTGGTCATGGATGGTAGTGGTGAAGAACGCACAATTAGTGTTTATGAAGGACAAGGAAAAAATTTAAAAGAACTGAGTAAAACAGAACTACCTAATTCCTTGGGTTGGTTTTATGCAGCCTTTTCTGCTTTTTTAGGGTTTCAGCCTTATAGTGAAGCGGGCTTTTTAATGGGTTTAGCTGCTTATGGAGAGGTACAGCCAGATTTACTGAAAAAAATACAAAATATTTTAGAAATAAAGAATGGTCAAATAAAAGTTAAAGGAGACTATTTGCTTCTTGGTCGACATAATTATCATGAGGATTTTAGCGATCGTTTAATAGAGTTGTTTGGCGAGCAACGCCTAAAAAAAGAAGAAATAACCCAAGAACATCGTGATTTAGCCAGAACAGTACAATTTCATTTAGAAGAAACAGTTCTTAAATATTTGAGTTATTTGAAAGAAAGATATCATCTAAACAATCTATGTTTAGCTGGAGGTTTGGCCCAAAATGTTAAGCTGAATGGTAGGATTAAAGAAAGCGCTTTGTTCAAGTCAATATTTGTGCAGCCAATTAGTCATGACGGTGGCGCAGCTATTGGTGCTGGTTTGTTAGCAAGTTTAGAGCTTGGTTCTAAGCGTTCAAAAGCTCTAGAAAGTGTTTATTTGGGTCCAAGTTACAATGATCAAGAAATAAAAGATTTGTTAGATAATGCAAAAGTTAAATACAAAAAACTTCCTTTCGAGAAAATTAGTCAATTGACTGCTAAAGCTTTGGCTGGCAATAAAATTGTCGCATGGTTCCAAGGAGCAATGGAAGGAGGTCCACGGGCTCTAGGCAATCGATCTATTTTGGCTAATCCACTAAATCCAGAAATGCCAGATTTGGTTAATCAGCAAGTAAAGTATCGAGATGCTTGGAGACCTTTTTGTCCTTCTGTTACAAAAGAGAAAGCGGGCCGTTATTTTGAAAATATTGGTGATGAAGGCAAATACATGATTGTTGCTTATCAAGTGAAAAAATCAATGCAAAAACATATTGCAGCAATTACTCACATTGATGGTTCAGCACGTCCTCAAGTTGTAGATAAAAATACTAATCCTCGTTTTCATAAATTGCTCAAAGACTTTGCTAAATTAAGTGGTCATGAAATTTTGATCAACACCTCACTTAATGTAAAAGGTGAGCCAATAGCTTGTACGCCTTTAGATGCATTACGTTGTTTTTATAGCACGGGCATTGATATATTAGTTATTGGGGATTTTATTTTATATAAATAAGTAATATTGTTTTATTCATGTTAAAAAAGATAAAGTTTTTTTTATTCAGTCAAAAAGCTATAGAGTTTTTGATTTTGATCTTTATTCTTATTTCGAGTGTGTATTTTTTATTAAATATAAATTTTATGGAAGTGCCGGTTAGTGATACTTTTCAATTTATTGATGACAGTCAGCTTTATTCTCAATTTCGCTTACCATATAAAATTCATGCTTCACCAGCAAATCCAATTTTGATTGCTCTAATTACTCCATTCTTAAAAGTAGATTTTCCAGCTGTAAGAGCAGCGACCTCAATCAGTACAATTGCTGTTATTTTAGCTTTAATAGTTTTTTTCTTTTTTGTAAAACGTCACTTAAAAAATCATCTTTTATTATTACCTATCTTTATTTTTTTAATTTTTAGTTCTTCGCTATTTAGGGTGGTTTGGGATGGCAATTCAGATGCCTTATTTGGTTTTGTGGCTTTATTAAGCTTGGTTGCTTATGAAAAAAATAAAAAACTTGCCTATACCTTGAGTGCTTTATTTATTTTAGTTCGTTACGAATCAGTAGCTATATTTGCTGCTTTTTTCTTAACTGATTTATTATTCTATTTTTTTGATACAAAAAAGAAATTTAATAAAGAAAATATATTGGCTATTCGTCATCAGGTTTGGTTTAAATCAGCACTAAAAGCAGGATTAATAATATTGCTTTGGTTTTTATTTGTTCATTTTCATAGTTGGTATAATACTAGAGAAAGTATTCACAAACATGGAAACTATTATATTTACGAAATATTTTCTCGTATTAATGATATTCCAAATTGGATCTTTTTTACTAAGTTTAGCAATTTATTTTTATTAGAAGATTGGTGGGATGTCCCTCAAGAATATGCTGTATCCAACTCTATGTTGAGTTTATTTATTTTATATTTATTCATAGTTTCATTCTTTTTTGCTGTCAGAAAAAAAAATAAGTTGGTTATAGCTCACATATTTTTCATTGTTTTTTATTTGCTGATTCATGTTTTTTTTCCAGCTACTCCCTATAGATATTTTTTTGCTGTTTTAATTCCTAGCGTTTACGTTTTAGGTTTTGCTATAGACCGTTTGATTATTAATCTCAATATAGAACGCACAAGTCATTTTTTTCAAACACTCACCTCTGTTTTCTTTCTAATTTTTTCAATTTATATTGCCCAAGCAAGTTTCGTAGAAATAAACACATTTTTAAATATTGTCAAAAAGCAAGGATTAGAAATAAAGAGAGTTATGACTTGGATTAATCAACAAGAGTTTGATGAGGAGCAGTATGTAATAAGTTTTGAAATTTTCAATCATTTTAATTTGAATGATAAAGCGATATATCTAGATGCTTATGGAGATTGCATTAGTGTTCAGTGTCTTTTACATGAGTTTGAAGTAGAGCGAGATGTATGGGTGGTTAAAACTGCTGATAGTCAGAGAATCGATGATTTTAAACTCAAAGAGATGTCTGTTTTGGTTTTTAATAATGATTTGGAAAATTTATGTTTGACAGCTTTGTTTAGGGTCGACATACCAAAAGCATATGAGTGGGAAAATGATCAGTGGGCTATTGTATACAATTACGATTATGAGAAGTGCAAAGATATAGACTTAGGAGCTTTTTATTAGACTTCTGTGTTTTTGAATAATAATTTTTTTAATAATTTTCCAAATTTTTTTAATAGAAAAATCGGAATTCTATAAAGATATCTTTCACTTAAGCGAACTGGCTCTTGAATTAATCTATATAGCCATTCTAAAGCCAATTTTTGCAAAATTTTTGGAGCTCTTTTTTTTTGACCAGATAAAAAATCAAAAGCAGCTCCAACGCAAAATATTTTTAAGTTAGGTAAATTTTTTTTAATGTAGGAAGCTAAGATAATTTGTTTGGGGCTAGACAGTCCGATCCATAAAATATTTGTAGATTGTTTTTTTAATTTTTCAAGTAATTTTTCTTGAAAAATTTGTACTTCTGCAAAAGGAGGGCTATATGTTGATAAAGATTTGATATCTGGGCAATATTCTACAATCTTTTTCTCTAATTTTTTAAGAGTTTCTGGTGTTGTGCCACAAAAAAAATGATTTTCTTGTTGAGTCTCTTGTAAGATTTTTTTCATTAGGTCTGCGCCGTAAATTCTGTCAAGTTTTCCAATTTTTTTTAAATGTTGAAAATAAATGACAAGAGGCATCCCATCAGCAGTACAATAGTCTACAGACTGATAATTAGACCTGTAGGGTTCAATTTCTTTGTAAGTTAAATCATTTAAAGAGCAGGGTAAACAAACGAAGCCTTCCTTTTTTTTAATTGCTTTTTTGAAAAAAACAACAACTGTTTGCCAGTTACCCAAGATAAAAGTTAGTTGAAGATCTTTGTAAAGCATGATTATGTCAAAAAGTCTATTATTTACTTTTTATTATCATAGATTACTTGCTCAGATTTTCATAGATAAAAAATCTCTCATACTTATTTAATTATGGTATTAAATAATTTTATTTTGAGGATTTTTAAGTTTTAAAGGAACTTGTGAATCTCAGTAGATTGTGAGATATAATTAAATGATAATCGGTCTTAAAATCTTGGTTCTAATGAGAATTATTTAGTATAATTTTTATCACTAGTCATAAAATGAATAAAAATAAAAAATTAATATTGGGGCTAGTATTTATTGTTTCTGTTTTTTTAACTTATCGTTTAGTTTATTTTTTAGCAGAAAACTATTTTTTTGACAAGATTTTTTATCAAAAAAGTTATAACCACGGTTATTTTTATAATGATTTCTTTGATAAGACTTTTTTGCATGCTCTAATTTTTAGGGGTAGAGAAAGAACTGCTATAAATAGAAGTAAAGATTTAGCATTTCTTTTAAAACAAGAGCCAAATTCAAAGAGGTACGATCCGCAAAAAACAAAGGAGAAGTTTAAAGTTGCCTTTATAGGAGATTCTTTTGTCTATGGTTTAGGTGTGAAGGAATCGGAGCGAACCAGTAATATCTTAGAAGATAAGCTTAATCAAATTCGTCCAAGCATTGTTTATAATTTTGGAAATATGGGTGACAACTTAGTGGATAACTACATTAAATATAATTTGGCTAAAGAACATATGGATATCGATTTGTTTATTTTTGGATTGGTTGATGATGATTTTAATTATGTTGAACATTATGATGATTACCCAAATTTCAAAAAAACACTTGATGACTTGAGTGAGGGTTGCAAAGAACTAAAAGTTGGCTATGGAGAACTCATGGGGAAGCAGATTGTAAATCCTATTAGCGTTCGAGAGGATGAAATAAACTACTTGTTTTATCCAATGGTGATGGAGGAAAAATATGGAAATCTTTGTGTAGCTAGAAAGATTGTTGAATCATTTGATTCGAATCACACCATGGCTTTTAACTTCAATTATTTCTATTCTGTTATGATGACTCAGCAAAGTCATATTGAGAATGAATATACTCACAAATTTAATATTTTAATTGATAAATATTTGCGAGTTTTTAAGGATGCTGGTATTAAGATTATTGATGGTCCTAACGAAGTTTTTTCAATTTATCCAGATGAAAATCCTCATGTGAGTAAAGCAGAGGGGCATCCTTCTAAATTTGCTCATTATCAGTATGCGCAAAAATTATTTGAGGAAATAACAAATAATCCAAAATGGGGCTTTATTGAAAATTAATTTTGATTAAAAAATGTCTCAAAAAAAGAAGAAGAAACAAACTTTATTTTATAAAAAAACGATACTATTACTAGTCTCTCTTTTGTTATTGGTCATTAGTATCTTATTCTTTTATTTTTTGGCAGAAAAATATTTTTTTGATAGGTTTTTCTATTATAAAAGTGTGGATCATGGTTATTGGGTCTTTGAGAAAGATAAACCGTCCACAGTTTCTTATGAAGATTTTGGAGAACGATCTCTTTATTATCGACAATTACGTCACGGCACTAATGTGGATGATTTATTACCCAATCACCTAAATGACGAACATTTATTTACAATAGCAGTCATTGGTGATTCATACACTTGGGGTCAAGGAGTGCGTTGGCCAAAGACTTTTAGCCAGATTTTGGAAAAAAAACTTCAAAAGGACTTTAATGTGAGGGTTATAACTGTAGCCAACTGTGGAGATTTTATTGTTGATTATTTACTAGATTATCGTCAAGTCAAAAAAATTTACAATCCTGATTTTTATGTGTTTGCTTTAGTAGTTAATGACTTAGCTCCTCATATTTCTACTTATGAGCAGCTAAAAGATGAGCCAATAATCAGAGTCTGTGAAAGTAATTTTCCCAGAGAAGAAGCTAATATAGAGCGTAATTCTGATGTTGATTATCTTGAAAATCAAGAACTTTTTGATCCTTTTGTTTTAGGAAATCCAATAAATGAATGTTTTGTACAAGAAAGCATTAAGCAATTACCAACAGAAAAATCAATTTACTTATTAACTGAAAGTTATTTTGTGTGGGCAAAAGAGCGCTTAGATTTTTTTAGGGAAATTTTGGAACTAGAAAACAAAACTATTATTGATTCTAAAAAAATAATCGATCTACCTAAATATGAAAAACATTTAGATGATTATGAGCGAGGAAACTATAGTTCATTGCTTGTTTCCAAAAAAGATGGTCATCCTTCAGCTTTAGTCCATGAGTTATATGCTGAGTTACTATACGAAGCAATTATTCCCAAAATCCCCAGTGCCTATCATAAGTAATTCTAGTAGAATAGTTTTATGAAATGGCGTAATGTTTTAATTATTTTATTAACTCTTTTAGCCTCTTTTCTGGCTTACAATTATTTTCAACAACCTTTTCTAAAATATTTTCCTGAACCAGTGGTGGAAGAATTTGACAAAGAATCTGTAGAAGAAGTTGAGTTATCTTCTATTAAAGATTTATCTACTAGAGAAAAAATTAGTCAAATGTTAGCCTTACCATTATTGCTAGATAACAAAATGGGTATAGAAGATAAGGAAACCCTAAAACTATTAAAAGAATATCAACCTGGATTTATTGTTTATTTTGGTGAAGAAGTGAGTTTTAATACAGCGAAAGCATATCAAGATAGTTTATTAGAAATTTTTGAGGAAGATGGAGTTTTACCTCTAATAGCTGTTGATCATGAAGGTGGACTGGTACAGCGTTTGAGTGGAGAAGGATTTACCACTCTTCCTAGTATGCGTCAATTAACAGCTAGCATTGGAATTTCGGAAGATAATCAAAATTCAAATTTGTTAAATGCTAGGGAGCGCAATAGTTTGCTCAATCAGTCAGCCAAAGAATTGTCTGAAGTAGGAATTAATTTGGTTTTAGCTCCAGTAGTCGATTATTCACCAAATGCTCACCCAATTTTGACTAGTAGAATAGGTGATGATCCGGACAAAATAGTGCAAATTGCCAAAGAGTATATCCAAGCTTTTTCTAATTGGCAAATTATGCCGGTATTAAAGCATTTTCCTGGAATAGGTAGTAGTCAAAAGGATTTACACATTACTCCAGATACGGTTGATTTAGACAAAAACGACACTCTTATTTTTGAAAAATTACTTGATCAATATCCCAATCTAGGAGTGATGTCTGCTCATTTGCGTTTACGAGACAAGTTGGCTGGTCAGCCTTGTTCACTAAGCAAGCAATGTTTGGACCAACTTTTCCAGTTTTATCCAGAAACTCTAGTGATTAGTGATGATTTATTGATGGATTCAGCAAGTTATTTACCTGGTACTAGTGAAACACGAAGTCTTTCAGAAATTGCTATCAGCGCCATTGAAGCTGGCAATCATGTTTTACTTTTTGGCCTGGGTTTTGATTATGAGCAATTACCTTCGTTGTTAAATAATTTGGAGAAAAAATACGAAGATTCACTTGATTTTCAAAATCAGGTTGATCGGGCTAGTAATAAGGTTTTATCTTTAAAAAGAATTAACAAGTAGCTTTAGAACTATGAGGGTTTTTAGCAAGTCTCAACAAAAAAGTAAAAAAATATTCTTGTTTGTAGCATTATTTTTATTTGTTCTAATTTGCATGATTAGAGAGCAGTGGCAAATCAATAACTTTTATTTACAAATTTTGATGTTTATTTTTGCCTACACCTTGGGTTTATTTTTAATGTTAGGAGACGAAAAATATTTACAAAAAATTTATTCTGAAGAATTGGAACAGAAAATTTTAATAACCAGAAGCCCTTTGTTCTTAGTTAGTTTGCCGTTTTTAAGTATTTTTATGTTAACTTCTACTGGCAGCATCGCAGGAATAGCTTTAATTTTGGCATTAAATTTAGTGATTTTTATAGAAATTTATCAATTAGCACCACGAACAGAAAAATTTAATCAATACTTTTTAATGGGTGTAAAAAAGAAATTGGCAGTTTCAGAGATTAAAATTGTTAAAATGGTTTCTTTTCTTTATTTTCTAATATTATTATTTTTATTATTTAAGTACTGATTATGCAAAGTAAATTCAAAATTATTAAACTATTAATAATAATCATCTCTTTTTTCATTTTTTTAATTTTTCTTTATCAGCGCTTTTTTTGGTCATTTTTTGTAAGAGATGGTCAATTAGTTGAGTTAGTTTTAAAAGATAATTTCTTTAGTTTTCAAGGTCAGAGCATATTGGTAGAGCTTGTTAAAGATGGTCGATCAATAAAGAAAGGTCTATCTAATCGTGATCAATTGCAAACTGTAAGTGGTCAAGAAATAGATGGCATGCTTTTTGTTTTTCCCTTGGCTAAGATTCAGCAGTTTTGGATGAAGGATATGAAATTTGATATAGATATTTGTTGGCTTGATAGGCATGTTTTGCTAGATTGTACTCGTCAAGCCAGCAGACCAGTTTTTGAAGAAGATGAAGATCAATTAGCAATTTATCAATCACCACAAGCAGTAGACATGGTTTTGGAGACAGCACCTGGTCTTCTAACAGAAGAATGGTTTGGGGCAAAATTTTATAGAAATTTATTTTAATTTTTTTGTTTTTTTATCCATAGTTTTTTTAAATAATTAATTTTGATAAATAGCAATTTTCTAACTCTCTCTTTTCTCTATAAGCAAAAACTTGTATGATGGTCTCATGCCTAACGATCGAGCTGCAGCTTCATTGCTAAAAAACATTGATTTAAAGAAATATCCTAAGCTGAAGCAATTTTTAAGCCTACAGTCTTTATCAGAAACAGATGAAGAACAGCCAAAAGTATTATCAAATAAGCAAGCCTTGGATTTACTTGAGGAAGCGATTGGAGAAGTGGAGGAGAAAAATTCTCTATCAGTAAATACGCCTGCGCGCACTTCACGTCAAAAAGAACTCGATAGTAAAAATCAAAGTATTTTAGCTGAAAAGCAAGTTACACCGGAATCTTTAGCAAAAGCAGAGCAGCAGCAACAGATTGAAGCTGCAGATCAAGATTCTGCGATTGAGCAAAAATCAGCTGAAAAGGCTAAAAATAATGAGTCTGCGGAAATAGCAGAAATTGGTCAAGAATTGACAGAAATTAAAGAGTTTGATAAAGAAAAAGCGGACCAAGAGTCAATCAAAAAACAGCAAGCTACTATTAATAACTTAGCAACTCAGGCTCAGGCTCCATCAAGCACAGTTAAGCCAGTGGTAGTATTGCCTATTACTGAAACTCAACAAAAACTTGCTAAAAAGAAAAACACCCATTTTAGTTTACGTTGGCTTGCGGAATGGGCAGACAAGATAAGGAAGATTTTTGCAGGCGCAGTACTATATAAAGAAGAAGTCGAGAATAGCACAGACGTTTAAAACTTGCTAAAATAAGACAACTAATATGTCACCGCAAGGAGAACAAATATTATCACAAGCCAATGTTTTTATTGTTAATCTTTTAACAGTTTTTATTTTATTGGGCATTGTTTCTTTTTTGCTTTATGCCTTAGGTATTTTTATTAAGAATCGGCGCCGAGAAAAATATGCTCTGAAGTTTGTCACTTTATTAGTCAAATTACCAAAAAGTAATGAAATAAAGATTGATGCAGCTGAGCAAATGTTTGCTGGTCTTTATTCTCTCAAAAAAGTTGGCTTTCTCTCTTTTTTAGAGCCTGAGGAAACAATTGGCTTCGAAATTGTTGGTATGAAAGAGGATATTGCATTTTATGTAACTTGTCCTCGCCACATTCAGGATTTAGTAGAAAAACAAATTAATGGAGCTTATCCGTCTGCTGCCATTAGTGAAGTTGATGAAGTTAATATTTTCAATGATACTGGTCGGGTAGCTTTTAGTGAGCTTAAATTAGAAAAAGCTAATTTTTACCCAATTAAAACTTACAAAGATTTGGCTACTGATGGCTTATCTTTAATTACTAGTGCTCTTTCAAAGATGAGTGATGGTGAAGGGGCTAGTTTACAAATTTTATTACAACCTGCTGGTCGACCTTGGCAAAAAAAGGGTGAGCGCCATAATCAAAAACAAAAGAAACAAGAAGCAGATCCAGATACAGCTAGTTACACTCATGATCCAAAAGAGGTTGAGGCCATTAATACCAAAACCAGTAAGCCAGGTTTTCGTATTTCTATTAGAATGGTGGTGTCCGCTAATAATGATGTAACTGCCAAAGCCCACCTCAATAATTTAATTGGAGCTTTTTCTCAATTTTCCTCTCCACACAATCAATTTAAGCGAGCCAGAATTTTCTTTAAACATTTATTTATGATTGATTTCATTTATCGATATCTTTCTATTTTTTCTAGTAAAAAAATTATTCTCAATACTGAGGAATTAGCCACAGTCATGCACTTTCCTAATAAAACAGTGGAAACCCATCATATCCGTTGGCTTAGCGCTAAGAGTGCACCAGCTTCTAACAAAATTCCTACTAAAGGTTTGTATCTTGGTAAATCCAAATATCGAGGTACTGAGCGTGGTATTTATATGTCTCTTGAAGATCGCCGCCGCCACACTTACATAATTGGTAAAACAGGCACAGGTAAGTCAGAGTTTCTTAAAGATATGGCCCTTCAAGATATTCAATCTGGACAAGGTGTAGCTGTAATTGATCCGCACGGTGATTTAGTTGAAGATCTTTTGCAATTAATGCCGCCAGAAAGAGCAGAAGATGTAATTTATTTTAATCCAGCAGATACTGAACGACCATTAGGTATGAACATTATGGAAGCACACAATGATGAACAACAACAGTTTATGGCTAGTGCTGTGATTGGCTTAATGTATAAACTCTATGATCCCCATCGAACTGGTATTGTTGGGCCAAGGTTCGAGCATGCTATTCGCAACGGTATGTTGACTATTATGTCTAAGCCAGGCGCAACCTTTATTGAATTAGTTAGAATTTTAACTGACACCAAATATGTTGAAGACTATCTACCTTTCATCAAAGACCCAATGGTTAAGCGTTATTGGACTGATCAAATAGCCAGCACCAGTGACTTTCACAAGTCTGAAGTACTTGACTATATTGTTTCTAAATTTGGTCGTTTTGTAACTAATAAAACGATGCGCAACATTATTGGTCAAAGTGAAAGTTCTTTTGATTTTCGTAAAGCTATGGATGAAAAGAAAATTATTCTATGTAATTTGAGCAAAGGGGTAATTGGCGAGGAAGATGCTAAATTCTTGGGTTTAATTTTAGTGCCAAAAATTCTAACAGCAGCCATGAGTCGACAAAACGTATCTATGGACAAACGTAGTGATTTTTTCCTTTATGTAGATGAATTTCAAAACTTTGCTACCGAAGATTTTGCTTCTATTCTTTCTGAGGCTCGCAAATATCGGTTGAATTTGATTGTGGCTAATCAATTTATTGGACAGATTGAGGAAGATATTAAAAACGCAGTTTTTGGCAACGTGGGTACGATGGTAGCTTTTAGAGTAGGTGTGACTGATGCTAATTTTTTGCAACATGAGTTTGCTCCAACCTTTAATGAAACAGACTTGGCTAATGTTGAAAAGTATCATGCTTATGTAAAAACCATTGTTGATAATCAGCCTGTAAGTGCTTTTAGTATGTCCTTAATTAAAGATATGAAGGCTCAGGATGCTAAAATGAATCCTAAGCTAGCAGAATTAGTTAAAAAATTATCTCGTTTAAAATATGGTAAAGATAAAGAATTGCTAGAGGAAGAAATTGGCCAACGGGCCCAACTTTTATAAGTAAATTTACTCTTGCTTTTTGTTTTTTTTAATCTTATAATTACACTCTCTTCGCGACAATCCGTTATCAAAGGCTCAGCCTTGAGGATTCCCTCCGTCAACTAAGTGCATGATCTTTGAAAGCGGCTTAATATTGGGCCCTTAGCTCAGTTGGCTAGAGCGCCACATTTGCAATGTGGAGGTCAAGGGTTCGAGCCCCTTAGGGTCCACCACTTATAGTTGAATTAACATTGGTGTTTACTTATTAGGCTTTGGATGATTTCCTAGCGGAACTTCTAGAGGCTAATAAGTAGTCACTAATTGGTGGCTAGTAATAAGTGCTCTTTAACATGTGAAGAATTTTATCAACTGTTATTCAATAATAGTCGAGAAATAAAATGAAGACTTCAATGATTCGTAATTTATAACTTAAAGCAAAAGGTGGATGCCTTGGCTTGTTTGACCGAAGAAGGACGCGTAGGGCGCGAAAGTCGTCGGGTAGCTCCCAAAAAGCTATGATCCGGCGGTGTCCGAATGGGGTAACCCCGCCTTGTTTACAAGGTGGCCTGAACAATTTATTGTCCAGGGGGGTACGTGCTGAACTGAAATATCTAAGTAAGCACAGGAAAAGAAAACGAATGAGATTTCCTGAGTAAGCGACGAGCGAAAAGGAATTAGCCCAAACCAGATTTTTCTGGGGTTGTAGGACTCCAATATTGGACAGTAATTGTTAGTAGAACAACGTGGAATAGTTGGCCAAAGAACGTGAGAGCCGTGTATACAAAAACAAAAACTGACATAGGATGTTCCTGAGTAGGTTAAGAGACGGCAAACTCTTTTCTGAATCTGGGGTGACCATACTCCAAGGCTAAATATCAAACAAGACCGATAGTGAACGAGTACCGTGAGGGAAAGGTGAAAAGAAGGGCGGAAGGCCCCGTGAAATAGTATCTGAAACCATTTGCTAACAATCAGACAAAGCAGGATTTATCTTGTGATGTCGTGCCTATTGAAGAATGAGCCAGCGAGTATTTGCTAAGTTGCTTGGTTAAGACATTGCCATGTCGAAGCCGTAGTGAAAGCGAGCTTGAATAGAGCGTTTATAGTAACTAGTAAATGACCCGAAACCGGAGTGAGCTAACCATGGCCAGGATGATTTAGGGCGAGAGCCCTAAGGAGGTCCGCACCGTTGTATGCTGCAAGATGCTCGGATGAGCTGTGGTTAGAGGTAATATGCCAATCGAACCCGGAGATAGCTGGTTCTCCCTGAAATATATTTAGGTATAGGGTTGCGTTAAGCAGAGTTGGGGGTAGAGCACTGATCGGGCGTCTCATGGGAAACCGTGAGCGTCTAGTCAAACTCCGAATACCAATTTTGTGTTTCGCAGCACTCAGCACCTGGGAGCTAAGTTCCAGGAGCAAAAGGAAAACAAACCAGACCTACAGCTAAGGTCTCCAATAAACATTTAGTGGGAAAGGAAGTTTAGATCCTAAGACAACTAGGAGGTCGGCTTAGAAGCAGCCATCCTTTAAAGAAAGCGTAACAGCTCACTAGCCGTAGGATTTATGCGCCGAAAATTTAACGAGGCTCAAATGTTTAACCGAAGCTTAGGATTCGCTCTAGTTTACTAGAGTGAGTGGTAAGGGAGCGTTCTGTGTGCAATGAAGGTGGCCCGTAAGGAGCTGCTGGAGCGATCAGAAGTGAGAATGCTGGCATAAGTAGCGTCATTGAAGTGAGAATCTTCAACTCCGAATGTCCAAGGTTTCCGCACCCACGTTCGTCGTGTGCGGGTTAGGCGACCCTAAGACAAGCCCCGTCTCAGACGGAGGGTAGTCGATGGATTACTGGTTAATATTCCAGTCCTTGGTACAGATCATTATTACTTGGGGAGGGACGATGATGGATAGCGCTGGTGCAAAAGTGAATTTTGCATCCAATCAACAAGACAGTCTAGTCAGGCAAATCCGATTAGGCGTTTATTCAAGTTGTGATAGGTCAATACTCTGCGTGAGTGTTGATCAGCGTGATTTCATTATCCTGGAAAAGCTTCGCAAGGAGAGCTGTATCAAATCGTACCGATAACCGACACAGGTGGACAGGTCGAGTAGACCAAGGAGAGCGAGAGAAAGTAGTTTAAGGAATTCGGCAAAATAGCTGGGCGTAACTTTTGGAGATGCCCTCCCCGTCGTAAGATGGGGCGCAGCGAAAGAAATGAGGCCGACTGTTTACCAAAAACACAGGTCTGTGCAAACCCGCAAGGGGAAGTATACGGGCTGAAACCTGCCCGGTGCTGGAAGGTTAATTGCGAGGGTGATTAGTTTACTAATTGCTTTCAATAGAAGCCCCAGTGAACGGCAGCAGTAACTATAACTGTTCTAAGGTAGCGAAGTACCTTGTCACTTAATTGGTGACGCGCATGAAAGGCTCAACGAGCCTCATACTGTCTTGAACTACTACTCGGCGAAATTGAGATGGCCGTGAAGACGCGGCCTACTAACACCAGGACAAAAAGACCCCGTGAAGCTTTACTACAACTTGGCACTGGTCTTATATATGAAATTGTTTAGGATAGGTGGGAGTTCCTTCATTTAGTGATGGAACATCAGTGAAATACCACTCGTTTTATATATAAGACCTTACTTAAGACTAATGCAAACTTAGTCAAGGACACTGTCTGGCAGGTAGTTTAACTGGGGAGGTTGCTTGCTAAAGAGTAACGCAAGCGCGCAATGGTACCCTTAGTCTGGATGGAAATCAGACTGTACGTGCAATAGCATATGGGTGCTTAACTGTGAGGCATACGGGCCGAGCAGATGCGAAAGCAGGTTATAGTGATCCTCGTGCACTTTATGGAAGGTGCCGGGCTTATCGGATAAAAGCTACTCCGGGGATAACAGAGTCATCGCGCCTAAGCGTCCCTAGCGTCGGCGCGGTTTGCTACCTCGATGTCGGCTCATCGCATCCTGGGGGTGAAGAAGCTCCCAAGGGTTTGTCTGTTCGCCAATTAAAGCGGTACGCGAGCTGGGTTCAGACCGTCGTGAGACAGGTCGGCCTCTATCCGGTGTTAGCGTTAGAAAGTTGAGGGAATTTATCTCTAGTACGAGAGGACCGAGATGAGGGAATCCCTAGTGTTCCTGTTGTTGCTGTCAAGCGCACCGCAGGGTAGCTACATTCCTCAAGGATAATCGCTGAAAGCATCTAAGCGAGAAGCCCCACCCAAGATTAACTTTCTCCATTAGACCCGTGGGAGACTACCACGTTGATAGGTTGCCGGTGTAAGTATGGAGACATATTAAGCCTAGCAATACTAAGTGTCGATTGAATAAATTACTAATTAGTCTTCGTTAATTTCGAAGACTGTTATTGGACGGCAGTTGACTTCTTCACATGTTTAAGAGCATTTATGTTATATAATTAACAATTGTTCTTTAGAAAAAAACCTTTTGTTCTGGTCTCTGGAGCGAGATGGTCCCAACTCTTCCCATCCCGAACAGAGTCTTGAAACGTCTCAGCGCTGACAATAGTTAGGGATTTTCCCTTGCGAAGATAGGTCGAGGCCAGAACAAAGGGTTTTTTTTGTATCTATAGCTCTTTTTTTAAGCCAATTTTCAGAGGAATAATAAAAATCCAAGTAAAGTAAGTACGGCTATAGTTAAGTTGATATATCCAAGCAGAGTAATGATGCTACTGAAGCCGGTTATTAGGGTTTTTTCCATAATTCTGATTTGTTTAGCCATAACAAAAGAATAAATTAAATAGAAAAAAGATCCTGTAACAAAAGCAATTTTAAATAATGCTAATATTAGATCTTGATTAATAGTTGGGCCTAACACTAGTTAATTCTCCCTTCTACTTTCTCTCTCTCTTCTTCAAGAATTAGTTCATTAAGTAATTTAGCAACTCGGGCTGGATGCGGTACGTGATCAAATTCAAACTCATTTTTTGTGGCTGAAGTTTGAATGAGTATTGTTCCATAATCAAAAATTGTAGCCATTATTCCAGAGCTTTTTTTAGTAACATCTTGAATATTTTCAGTTTTAGCAGTAGAGATGTTTTTATAAATCATTGACAGAAAATCAACATCAATAATACGTTCGTCAGTGATGATATAAACGTTGAAAAACCATAATAAAAAGCATCTAAGACTTGTGCCAATAAAAAGTACAATAATAAATAAATAAAAAGCGATGCGAAATTGAGATGGTAAAAAATCAATTAATCCAGATAGTTGTAATAACCAAGGCACGATGAAAAAACCAAAAATCAAAAGTAAAGCACTTTTTAATTGAGTGATAGGGTGTTGTCGTAGAATCAAAATTATTTCTTCATCACGATCTTGTAGTTCAAAAGCAATTTTGTTTGGTTTAGTAATATAAGAGTTGAGAGGATTATTATTGACTCTTTCGTTCTTCATGATTTCAGAATAATCTTCAACTTTTCTTTTTTTCATGATTCTTAAATAATTATACCAATAAATTATTATACCTCTAATCCTCAGCTTTTTCCCCTAGTAATTTTTTTAAAAAGATGATAACTTTGATACAGTCTGATTTTTTCTTATTGAAAAGATGATTAAATCAGATTTTTAATTAAGAGAAAGGTTGATATGCCAGCTAAAAAAACTAAAAAAACTCAGTCACAAATGAATAAAAAAAAGACTGTTAAGAAAAAACCTGAGTCTAAAAAAACTGTTCCAGCAACAAAGAAAAATAGCAAAAAGGAAATAAAATCCAATAAAACTAAAAAAGTTGCAAATAAAAAAACAAATCAGATTGTTAATAAAAGGATAGAGGTAAGCAAAACCATAAAACCCAAAAAAATATTGTGGCCTATTATTATATTAATAGTATTGCTAGCACTTTGGTTTTTGAAAGACCAATTAATTGTAGCAACTATTAATGGTAAACCCATCACTCGTTTTCAAGTAATTAAAGAATTAGAACAACAAGGAGCCAGTCAAATTTTGGAGTCTTTAATCACTAGAGAACTAGTTGATCAAGCTGTTAAAGAAGCTAATGTTGAGATCGACGAGGAAGCAGTGGCTGCTCAAATAGCTGAGATTGAAGAGAGCTTAAGCGCTCAAGGTCAAAACTTAGATGATATTCTGGCTATGCAAAACCTCACTAGAGCAGATGTTGAAGAAGATATTCGTCTCAACTTACAAGTTGATAAAATTTTAGCTGAAGAAATTCAGGTTAGCGAAGAAGAAGTCTTAGAATATTTCGAAACCAATAAAGAATTCTTGGGTGAAGATCTTGATTTTGAAGAAATGAGGGAGCAGATTGAAGCTCAGGTGATTCAAGAAAAAAGAACTGAAGCTCAACAAGAATGGTTAGAAACAATTCGTGAAGAAGCTAATATCCGCTATTTTAAATTTGAGCCAACTAGTCTCTTTTAGTTTTCTAAGATAGCTAAAAAAGCTTCTTGATTCAATTCGACTTTACCGAATTGCTTCATTCTTTTCTTACCCTGACTTTGTTTCTTGAGTAATTTCATACGTCGTGTACGATCTCCTCCGTAGAGTTTAGCAGTTACGTCTTTACGAAAAGCTTTGATAGTTTCTCGAGCAATAATTTTTCCACCAATAGCAGCTTGGATTGGTACTTCAAACATTTGTCTAGGTACAACTTCTTTGAGTTTTTTAACTATGGCTCTAGCTTTTTTTTCAGCATTATCTTTTATCATGATAAAGCTAAGAGCTTCAATTTTTATTAAATTAATCAAAATATCAACTTTGACGGCATCGACCACCTTGTAATGGCTGAAACGATAGTCCATTGAAGCAAATCCAGAAGTAATAGATTTAAGTTGATCATGAAAGTCACTGACAAGTTCAGCTAAAGGAATTTCATACTTGAGTTGATTGCGATTTCCAGCTCGCATACTATCTTTTAATTGTGCTCTTCTTTCCTGACAAAATTTCATGATTGCTGATAAGTACTTTTCTGGAGAGAAAATATTTAGTTGACAAATTGGTTCTTTAATTTCTTTAATTTGACCAGCATCTGGCAATTCAGTTGGACTGTGAATTAAAGTTTCTTCTTGATTAGTTAAAGTGATTTGATAAGTAATTGAAGGAGCAGTGCTAATCAATTCTAAATTGAATTCTCGCGATAATCTTTCTCTAACAATTTCAGCATGAAAAATACCTAAGAAGCCTACTCTCAAGCCATTACCCAGTGCTGCTGAGTTGGTAGCTTGATATTGCAGAGCGCTATCATGGAGAGTTAATTTAGACATAGCTTCTTTTAATTCAGTAAAATCTTTACTATCAATTGGATAAAGTTCCATAAAGACCATAGCTTGAGGCTCTTGATACCCGGGTAAAGGAACTGCTTGTTTTTTCTCTCTTACAGACGTAATAGTATCACCAATTTTTAACTGACTGGTTTCTTTTAGTCCGGTGGCAATGTAACCTACTTCTCCGGCTGTTAAAAACTCTTTTTTAACAGGGTGAGGAACAAACACTCCAATTTCAATTGGATTAAAATCGATAGCAGTTGATATTAGATGTAGAGCTTCTTTGTTAATTTGACCTCTCACCACCCTGATATAAGCAATTACTCCCTGATGGTTATCAAATGTGGAGGTAATAATTAATGCTTGAGTATTATCTGTTTCTTTATCTTGATTTTCTATCTTAGTTGTTTCTTTTTGTTCTTGAGTGAGTTTGAATTGTGGGGCAGGAATACGTTTAATAATTGCTTCCAAAATTTTTTCTACACCTAACTGGGTTTTTGCACTAACTTGCAGGATTTCTTCTTCACTAAAATTAAAAATTTCCATCATTTCTAACAAACACTGTTCAATATTGGCTGAAGGTAAATCAATTTTATTAATAACTGGAATAATAACTAATCCAAGATCTTTAGCTTTTTGATAGTTAGCTAAGGTTTGAGCCTGTACTCCCTGACTAGCATCGACAAGTAACACCGCTCCTTCACAAGCTGCCAGCGAACGACTAACCTCATAAGCAAAATCGACATGTCCTGGAGTGTCAATTAAGTTCAGAACATACCCTTTGTAATTCATGCGCACTGGAGCCAGTTTAATGGTTACTCCCTTTTCTTGTTCGATGGGATTAGAATCCATCATGCGTTCGTGAAATTTATTTTCGGATACGGTTTTGGTTAAGCGTAAAAAAACGTCAGTTAAGGTAGTTTTACCATGATCAACATGAGCAATAATAGAGAAATTTCTAATTCTAGATAAATTTGCCATTACTTTGATTGTGGCTTAAGTTTAGCAAGTTTAGATTTGAGTCGTGCTGCTTTATTTTTATGAATCAAATTTTTTTTGACAGCACGATCGATTTTACTACTAGCCAGAGACAGATTATCTGCACTAGGAGTTTTTTTAACTTGATCTATGGCCGTTTTGACTTGAGATTTCAGCTTTCGATTGATTGTGTTCTTTCTTTTGCTGACTCTCAGGGCTTTTTTAGCACTTTTTAAAATTGGCATTAAGCTTTCCTTTTGAATTTAACAAGAGGTGATTATACAAGAAAAAACTTCAAGATACAAGTTATCTCAACTCTCGATAATTAAAACCCTGTTTTGTTTTTTTCTTTATTTTCTCTATAATCAAAAGAAGCTATATGATTTCTTTTAACAAAATTTTTAAAACTAATTCTCAATGGTTGGCTAGAAAACAAAATTCTATTTTATCAGCGGCGTTCATTATTACATCTGCTAATATTTTTTCTTCTCTATTAGGTTTATTAAGAGAAAGAGTATTAATTAAGCTCTTTTTTAATACATTAGCCAGTCAACAAGCTTATGAGGCATTTCAAGTAGCTTTTCAGATTCCTGATATGCTTTTTCAACTAATTGTTCTTGGAGCATTATCAGCAGCTTTTATTCCACTATTTACTGAATTAAAGAAAAAAAATTCGGCAAAAGCATTTCAATTTACTTCAATAGTAATGAATTTAGTCTTATTGATTTTTATCTTTTTTTCAGTTGTTGCTTTTATTTTTGCCAGACCAATTACCATGGCTCGTACCGGTGCTGAATTTACTCCAGAACAAGTAGCAATTGCAGTAAATTTGACAAGAATTATGCTGTTTGCTCAGTTTTTCTTTGCTATTTCTAACTTTCTAACTGGTATTTTGCAAGCCTATCAACGATTTATTGTTCCTGCTTTAGCGCCTTTAATTTACAACCTAGGCATTATGTTGACGTCGATATTTTTAGCTAAGTATTTTGGCATTTATGCTGCTGGTTTAGGGGTGGTGGTGGGTGCTGCCTTTCACATGTTTATTCAGCTCCCCCTAATTAAGAAGACTGGATTTCATTGGCGGTTTACATTTAATTGGCATTTTGTGGGTGTTAAAAAATTATTTAAAATGATGCCACCGCGTTTAATGACGGTGGGAGTAACAGAACTACAAAATTTGGCCATGGGTTTTTTTGCAACTACAATTGGCGATTTGAGTTTTGTGATTGTCAATTTAGCCCGTCGTTTAATGACTCTGCCTATTCGTTTTTTTGGAATACCTATTAGTCAAGCCTCTTTCCCGTTTTTATCAGAGGAGTCTGCTGAGCTTAATCGTAAAAAATTTAATAAACTTCTTTTACAGTCACTCAATCAAATTTCTTTTTTAGCGATGCCAGCTTCAATTCTTTTATTAATTTTACGTATTCCTGCTGTGCGTTTAGTTTTTGGTACAGCTAATTTTCCTTGGCAAACTACTATTATTACTGGCAGGTTAGTGTCCATTATAGCGATTTCAATTACTGCTCAAGCAATGACGCAATTGCTTATTCGAAGTTTTTACGCACTTAAAGACACTAAATCGCCATTTATGGTTACTGCGATTACGGTCATTGTTTATTTGCTAAGTAACGCTTTGGGAATTTATGTTTTTAAGTGGGGAGTATACAGCTTAGGCATAGCAATTCTAATATCTGCTTTTATAGAATTGTTTTTGATGTTGTTTATTTTACAAAAGAAATTAGGATGTTTTACTTTTAAAGACTTCTTTTTTCCTCAGCTAAAAATGTTATTAGCTAGTTTTTTTATGGCTATTTTTCTATACTTACCTTTTAAAATTTTAGATGAAGTAATTTTTGATACGAGCAGGACTGTGGATTTATTAGCTCTAACTATTTCTACTAGTACCATAGCCATTTTGGTTTATTTATATTTTTCAATTCTATTTGATATTAAAGAACTTAATTATTTCAATAGTTTAATTGCCAAATTTGGCAAGTGGAAGCCAGTTTTAAAAGATTCTCAGGAAATGCTCTTGGATAGTTCTATCGAAGGTGATTTATCTAAATAAGATCTTTTACTCTCTCCTAAATTAATCTACAATATACATAATGCCCAGATTTAAAAATAAAAAGAAAAAACGAGGTTCTGTTTCGCTTGACGTAAACCTGATGCCTAAGGATCCTTTTTTTGAGACGCCAATGGGCCGTATTTTAAATTGGACCCTATCGGTCGGTCGTTATGTGGTGATTTTTACCCAGCTAGTAGTAATTTTAAGTTTTAGCACTCGTTTTGTTTTAGATCGTCAGGTAACTGATTTAAATGCTACTATTAATCAAAAAAAGATGGCGATTGAATCATATGAAGATCTGGAAAAACGTTTTCTTTTTATTCAAAAACAAATTACTGATATTAAACAGCTTCAACAAGAATCTAATCTAATGGAGATTTTTCCAATATTAAATGAAACTATTCCCAGTAATGTTATTTTAGATGATCTTACTATTAGGAGTAGTGAGGTTGTATTTTCTGGTACGGCTTTATCTCAAACTTCATTAAATATTTTAGTTAACAATGTTAAATTATCTCCTCACTTTGATAATGTTAGTATAGGGAAAATCGAATCTAGAGGAGAGAATTCTCCTGGCTTAGCTTTTGATGTTAAAGCCAGGGTTATTGAGGTAAACAAAACTATTGAAGATTAATGTCTAAAACAAAACAAGAACAACTAGCAAAAATTTTAATTGATTTCTATCAAAAACCAGTTGCTAGGGTTTCGGTAGAATTGGTTTTATCTATTATAGTAGTAGTTTTTTTTGCTGTTTTTGCTATTCGACCAACTTTAATTACTATGGCTGATTTGATTAAAGAGATAGCTGATAAAAAAGAACTTGATCAGCAAATGGATTTAAAATTGGCTAGTTTATATACAGCTCAGGAGCAATATGAACAGCATCAGGCTAATTTTTATTTATTAGATGAAGCTATTCCTAGAAAATTTGATGTAGTGAAATCATTGAAGAAATTTGAAAAGATAGCTGGAGAAGGAGAATTAGTTATCAGTCAAATTTCATTGGCAGAGGTACCGGAGCCAATTGGTGAAGAGTTTTTAAATGATAGGTTTGAAGATTATCAAAGAGATTTCTTGCCAATTAATATAGAAGTTCTGGGTAATTATATACAAATTAGGGAATTTGTTGAAAAAATAATGGATTTGCGTCAAGTAATAATAGTTGATCAAGTTGTCATAGATAGAAAAACAGAATCCAGTAATTTATCTGCTCAATTAAAAATTAATTTACCTTATTATTCGCTATCTTCAAGCATGGATGAAAAATGAGTAAAGAAAGAATTAGGCTAAAACAAGAACTTAATCGATTACGTCGACAAAAAAACATTTTGTGGGGAGGAATATTGTTTTTGGTAGCGATACTATTTTGGACTAGTGTTAGTGTTTTTACTTCGCAAAGAAAGGTTAAAATTGATCAACATTTGGCTGACTTGGCAAAACCACTAGTTCCACGTCTGGATGTTGAAGTGTTCTCAATGATAGAGCAAAAAAGAGTGCTGAGCGATGAAGAATTAAGTTATTTTCCTATTTTTGTATACTTAACAACAGAATTTAGTCAGGAAGGAGTGTTGACTGATATTACAGATTTATCAAGCAATACCGAAGAAGATGAGGCTGATGATCTAGAAGAGGAATTCATTATGGATGAAAGTATTAGTCAAGAAGAATCTGAAATTGAAATTGAAACAGAAGCCGAAGTTGAGGTTGAAACATACGAATAATTTTTTGTTTGGATTTTCTTCGCCTTGTGATCTAAATTTAATTAATATAGAGTAAAAACAGGACATTTTATAAGTCTTAGTCTTGATATGCAAGTTTTAAATCAAAATTCATCGACTAGCTCTCAAGTTGGGCTTAATTTGCCGAAACCTACTCCTCCGCAATCTTTAACACCAAAAACGAATACACCAACTAAAAAAAATCTTCCAGTTGTTGAAAAAAAAGAATTAATTGCACAAAAGCAAGAAGCTAAGCTGCCAAGTCCTATCAAAACAGAACCTACACAAAATCATAAAAATCAACTTTCAAGTGCAAACATCAACAAACAAGACGACTCATCAACTAAAAAAGATACCCTTAAAGCACCGACGACGATTCCTAAATCAGTAAGCACAGAATCAGTTCAAACTGAAGAGCTGGGTAAAAAATCCAAAAAAGGCGGTGCAAAGTCAGGTCAAAAGAAAATACCCACTATTTTAGGATTATTAGTTTTAGTTGTTTCTTTAGTAGCAGGAGTTTTTTTGTTTGGTGACGGCACTGGTTTATTTGCACCTAGAGCTACACCAGAAACTACTCCAAAAAATATTGTACTTAGTAATGTTACAGATAAGTCTTTTACAGTGACTTTCTACACTGATGAAGAAACTATTGGGTTTATTAAGTATGGAACAAGCGCTAATGACATCAAAGAACAGGCAAGTGACGATAGGGATCAGCTTTCTGGAATAATTAAACCATACCATTTACATCAGGTAACAGTAAGAGGTTTGGAGCCAAATACTAACTATTATTATTTATTGGGTACGGGTAGCAATGCAACTTTTGATAGCGCTGGTAGTCCTTATGAAATCAAAACTGCAAGTAGTCAGAATGGTGCTTCTCCCAATAATCAAACCATTTATGGAACAGTCAGTCAAGCAAATGGCCAAGCTGGAGATGGAGCGGTTGTTTTTGTTACTTTAGAGGGAGCTGGAGTATTATCAACTTTGGTAAAATCTTCTGGTAGTTGGGCCGTTTCTCTCAGTAATGCTTTTAATTTAAACCTTAATTCATATCCAGAGATAAATGATGACAGCATGTTGACAATTAAGGTTCAGGGAGTAGAACCTAGTTTAATTACAAATAGAATAGTTAGTGTTGAGAATGCTCAACCAGTTCCAGAAATCATTATGGGCCAGGAGGCTAGTGCAGAAGAAGAAAATTTGTCAGAGACGAGAGAAGAACTCTTGGCTGATGACATTGGAGGGCTTGGTCCAGAACCAAATTTCGATCAAGAAAATGAAGTAGTTGATAATTTAGATATGAATGAGTCTGTACCTGTTTCTACGGAAAGCGCTGATGGCTTATTGGGTGAAAATTTAACCTTGGATGAGACAGAACGAACCTTGGATCTAAATGAAATTGAAGAGTCAAGTAGTGCAGCTGATATTGTAGTCAATACTTCCCAGCCAATTATTAGAGCTACTTTACCTCCCAACACAACTGTAGAAATTGTAATAAACTCAGAAACAACTATAGAGACTATTGTTGAAACAGATGATGAGGGAAATTTAATAGTTGATTTGGCTAATTTGGGGAGTGAATTAGAACCAGGTGAACACACAATAAGTTATACTTATATTGACCCTAATACAGGTGAAGAAGTTGTTCGAAGCTATAATTTTACGGTTTCTAGCGAGCTAGATGATTTGGGTAGAGGAGCAGATTCGAATAGAACTATAGCCAGTGCTGAGACAACACAAGCTCTACCTCACGGCACAGGTGATCCTTATTTACCAGAGACAGAACCTATTCCAACTCCAACACCCCCCGTTGTTACTCCTACAGAAGAGGCAACATCAAGTGCTAGAGAAACTGTAGTTTCTACTGAAAGTGGAACTTATAATGCGGGCTCGATAGCAAATACCTTTGGTTTGTTAGTGCTTGGTCTTTTCTTTTTGGCAACTGGTGTTTGGTCATTTCTCTTAGCTCAACAATTTAATAAAAAAGAATTTTAAATTTAGGGTTTGAAATTTAAGCCGAAATTATTTTTTTAGTAATTTCTAAAAGATTTCCCACAGATCCCTGCTGCTACCTTCATATCCGAGAGCCCAGATAGCAACTCCGGCTATTTCTAGTTGTTTGGCATAATCAATTTTATATTGCAGCGATTGAGTATTTTCGAAATAAACTAAGTAATTAAGTGATTCACTTTTTTCATCATTGTTCTCATTTTTAGGACAAGTTAAAGTAGCAAAAGGAGACAATGCATCTTCTTGCCAATAAATTTCTAGGTTTGAACAGTTTTGCCAACGGCCAGTTAAATTTTGTAAATCCAATGATTCTTGATAGCTAACCATAAAACCAGTACTTGGATAAGTATTAGCTTGAGGCTCTAAACTATCAGTTTGCCAACCATATCCATAAAAAGGAATACCTAATAAAATTTTTTGTCTAGGTAGTTGATCGAAAAAACCCTTCATTAAACGATTAATATCACTGCTCCATAAATCTTGTCCACCAAATAAAGGGGCTCCCGGTCCAGCCTGAGCAGAATTCTGTCTGTGAAAGTCGTAGGCCATTACCACGACATGATCTAAATATGGTTCTAGAGCTACTAAGTTCCAAAGTAATTTTTTATTTTGATTACCAGCATTAGCATAGACGTCTATGCTTAAATTAATTTCTTCTTCTCTTTGGTTTAAATGCTGTTTAATACTGATGATAAAGTTTACAAATTGTTGCCTTAGTTGCTCGTCTGCTTCGCCTTGATATTCAAAGTCAAGATTAAGTCCGCTAAAAGGATAGGCAAGTAGTAGGGCATCTATTTGTTCTAAAAGTGTTAACCAATTACTTGGATTATTTAAAAGTTCTTCAATTTTTTGTGAGTTAAATTGACTCAAGACTAACTCTTTAGTTATATTGTTATCATTAATTAAACGAAAAAAATTTTCGCTGTTTAATTGTCTATATCCAGGCTCACTTTCTCCAGGTAAATTTTCAGTAACAATTTGTCCATCTGCTCCCACTTCTAATGCAAAGTAGCTAAGATGAGTAAGTTCTGGTTGTAGTTTCACTTTATTTATATTCCAATATGGTAGAAAACCATACACTATAAATTCTTCCTTTTGATTACCCGGCCACAACCAATTTTTTAAATAAGTAAATTGGGAGTCCTTGCCAATAGGTGACAACAAACTATTTTTCCAAATTTTAAGACTTAGAAAAACTGAAAACAATAAGGTAAAAGTCAAGATGATAAAAAGTAATATTTTGTGTTTTTTGATCACAAATTTCTAATAATTAGCTGTTAATTAACGTAATATCTTTCGTAAATCACCCTACCACTCTCTTCATCCACCGGTCTAGTGCAATCAGCACAGTAAAGGTGAGTAACTGGATCGTAGTAAAATTGATGAAGTTCCAAGACTAAGTCTTCAGCTTCTTCACCTATGGCAGGAGGCAGACCTGTTTCACTACGAATCCAAAATTCTTTTTGAAAACTACCAGAATAACTAGGAAAAGACTCTTCCCAATATAACTCTTGTGCCACTGATTGACAGGTTTGGGCTGGATCGGTATCTGTTAAATAAGTTTGAACCTGATCGGAAATCTTAACTGTTGAGTCATTACTATTAATGTTATCTAGGTCATTACGATTATTTCCTAGACCTCGATCGACTGGCATGCCGGTTAAACAAACATTGGCCATTTTAACATCGCTAGGACGCTCTGGCCACACAACTTCTTCATCTTTAAGAAGATAGGACATAATATCATTCCAGATGGGAGCCGCACCGGTTATTCCAGAAGCTAAATAACTCATTGAACTATTGTCATTATTACCCACCCAAACAATAGTCATAAGCTCCGGAGTAAAACCGACTGTCCAGTTATCTTTTAAGTCATTGGTAGTGCCGGTTTTAGCACTAACCACTTTATCTTTAATTACGAGTTGGTTGTTGCTGCCAAAAGCCATTAGTCTTGCATTGTTGTCTTGCATAATGTGAGCGGTTAGATAAGCAGGTGCGCGACGCATTACTCGTTCTAATTGCGCTTCTTTTCTGATAGTTTCATCCTCAGTCATGGCGTTTAAAGCTTCAATTCTTTCTTCTATATCTAGGCTTTGCAAGATTTCGCCCTTATAGTTTTTAACTTCTAAAATGGAGCTTAGTGGTACCTTAACTCCTTGATTGGCCAAAACAGCAAAAGCAGTAGCCATTTCTGTCATTTGAACTTCACCACCACCAAGGGTTAGAGACAAACCATATTTACTGGGATCTATCCAATTATTGATACCCATTTTATTAGCTTGCAACATAAACTTTTCTACACCAATAGTGCTGAGGGCTTTAACAGCTGGAATATTAAAAGAGTTACCGAGAGATTGTCTTATTGTTACTGGTCCCGCAAAACCACCGGTATAGTTTTTTGGACAATAATCTCTTTGTCCGGGGATTTTGAAACAAGTGGGAATATCTAAAATCATAGAACCAGGATTGAGGGTTTTTTCTTGGAAAGTAGTGGCATACATAATTGGCTTAATGGCCGAACCAGGTTGTCTAAGAGCGAGAGTAACGTTTACTTGACCATCATTTTTGCTATCAAAATAATCCTTGCTGCCAATCATAGCTATAATCTCGCCAGTATTGGGTTTGGTAATTAAAGCTGCACCATTACCAACTTTTAAATTACTTAATTGATTAACTTCTGCGGACAAAGATGCCTGAGCGCTTTCTTGCAAATCTAAATCTAAAGTAGTGGTGACACGCAAGCCACCAGTTTTAACCATCTCTTCTCCATACTCTTTGTAAAGCAAATCTGTTACATAAAAAACAAAGTGTGGAGCTTTAATATCGGTTTTTTTTAGGGCAAAATTTAATGATTCATTTTCTACCTCATTAACTTTATTTTGATCTATGTATCCATCTTCCATCATACGGCGTAAAACCTCTTTTTGTCGCAATTTACTTCTTTCTGGATAAGCACCAAAAGGTGAGTAAGAACTAGGTGCTTGTGGCAATCCAGCGAGCAATGCGCTTTCGGCTAAGCTTAGATCACTAGCTGATTTAGCAAAGAAGCGGTTTGCGGCAGCTTCAATACCAATAGCAGTTCCACCATAAGAAATGTAATTGAGATACATTTCTAGAATTTCTTCTTTGCTGTAAATAATCTCTGTTAATATGGATAAGAGTGCTTCTTTAGCTTTGCGATTTAGAGTTCTTTCATTACTAAGCAAAGCGTTTTTAACCAATTGCTGAGTAATGGTTGATCCTCCTTGTGTTGATCCTCCAGTTAGATTATTGAAAATTGCTCTTATTAAACCTCTTATATCTAAACCATGATGGCGATAGAAGTTTTGATCTTCAATAGCAATAGTAGCTTGCAATAAATGTTCTGGTATTTGTTCAATGTCAATTGGGATTCGATTTTCATCACTATAAACTTCATAAAGTAGTTGGCCATGGCGATCAAAAATTTGAGTACTAACAGCATAATTTTCAGGAGCAGTTAAGTTTTTTGGTGAAGGTAAGTCTTGAATTAAATAAATTATGCCAAAAACACTTAGAAGAAAAACTATAAGCATACTAATCTGCCAAGACTTTTTATGCCAGAGTCCTTTTCTTTTTCTTTTTGATCGATGCCGTTTACTTTTTACTTTCCACATTTTTTTCATTATCTTGCTTTTAATTTTTTTAGAAATTTAAAATTTGGATTTTTTCTAGTCTTTCAATTATAATCGATATATAATTTTCTGTAATACTTATTTATGTCTATACAAATTGATCAACAATCTTCCTGGTTTAAATACTTAGACCCCTTTCAACAAAATTTAATTAAGACCAGTGTCTATTTGAGTGAGCATTTTAGCAAAGAAGAACAAAATGACATTAATGATTTTTCCTTTATAGTGTTTCCAATGTCCAAGGCTTATGAAGGTTTTTTGAAGAAGATGTTGCTTGATTTGCAGTTAATTAGCCACAAAGTTTATTATGGTCGCCGCTTTCGCATCGGTCGAGCCCTTAATCCAGATGTTAGACCTGGACAACGTGATAAGTGGTGGCTTTATGATGATCTTTGCCGTATATTTAATGAGGAGTTAGCTAGAGATGTTTGGCAAGCTTGGTTGCAGTGTCGTAATCACGTTTTTCACTTTTTTCCAAATGGTGAAAAAGAATTAAATTTAGATGAAGCTATAGCTTGTCTCAAAAAGATGCAATTGCTAATGTCAGTGATAGTTGAATTATTAACAAAGCATAATGAAAATAAAAAGACAATTGAAAGTTGATATGTCTATGGATGATATTTCTTATAAAAACATTACCATTTCTGGCTTACCAGGTTGTGGTTCTACCACTTTATTAGCGATGTTGCGCGAAGAGCTCAAATATGCTGGCTTCACAGGTTTTTCTGGCGGAGAGTTTATGCGAGCTTATGCAGTGGAAAAAGGTTTATTTGATGCCAAGTCAAAAGCTCATCATAGTGCTTTAGCTTATAGTGATGACTTTGATCGTCAAATTGATATGGGTATTCGTGAAAAACTGAGTTCTGAAGAAGGATGGATTATAGAATCTTGGCTATCTGGTTTTATGGCACAAAATATACCTGGTACCTTAAAGATTTTAATGACTTGTAGTGATGATTCAGTACGCATTGATAGAATTGTTAATCGTGATGAGATTAGTGTAGAAGAAGCTAAAGAAAATGCCCTAACTCGTTATCAAAACAATTTAAATAAATGGCAACGCATGTACAAAAAAGAATGGAATGAATGGCTAGTTAAGACTGGTAAGGTGGTGGCAGAGGCAAAGCTTGATTTTTGGCGGCCAGACATATACGATTTAGTTATTGATACTTATTCTCATAATCAACAAGAAACTTTAAAACTAGCACTGGATGCCATCAAAAAAAAGAAATAAAACTAAATCTAGACAAAGTAAAAAACAAAAACACCAATTGTTTTGGCCACTGCTGATTTTAGTTTTCATTCTTTGGCTGATTTATCGAGTGCTATTTTCTTTTTCAGTGTTTTTTGATGAATTAGTAGGCAAAGCCATCTTCTTTGCTTTTCCTGTTTTGATTTATCTAGCAATTACTGGGTTTTCTTTGACCATGGAAACTTTAGCTTTTAAAAAACTAAAAAAAGGCTTGTTGTTGGGTTTAGCAATAGGAGGCTTATTAGGTTTTGTTGTTGTTATTACTAAAGCTTTATTTCAAGCAGGCCAAATTCAACCAATGGCTTATTATTTAGCGGATGGTTTTTGGTGGGAAATGTTTTTAGCTATTTTAACCAGTTTTTTTGAAACATTGTTCTTTTTTAGCTTTGTAATGTTGATAATTGAAGATCGTTATAAAAAATGGTCTTTGTTTAAGAAAATTGTGGTAGTGGCATTGATTTTTTTAATATTTCATTTGCCAAATCTATTTTTGCGCTTTGATTGGCAAGCAGTTTACCTGAATTCAGTATTGCTTTTCACTTTTGCCATTGGTCAAGCTTTATTATTTTATGCTCAGCGTAATGCCTATACCTTGTTGATGACTCAAGCAATTTGGGGGATGGTGTTACTCATACATTTTTAAGTAGTGGATTTTAAATGCTTTGATTATTTATGTTTAAATTTTTTAAATACCTTTTAATAAGCGGTGCTATTGTTTTATCGATTTTTATTTTGTTTACTTCTTTTAATATATCTTCACAATCAAAATTATTAACTGCTGGTAATTTAAAGAGTCGCAAATTTTATGTGAAAAAAGAAATTTTGCCAGATCATTCTCTTTATCCATTATTGATGGTGGTTGACCGACTTCGCTTATCAATGGCAGATCGTGAACGAAGAATATATCTTTTAACAGCCTATGCCAATCGTCGCTTATTTTATGCCTCTAGACTCATTAATAAAGAGGAACAAGCATTAGCATTAACCACCTTTAGTAAATCTCAAAAATATTTAAATCAAGCCCTACTTGAAGCTAGGCTTTTGAGAGAAGAAAATACCCATAATCAAACTCATGATCAATTAATCTTTTTTATATTAGAAGAGCTAGATTATCATCAAGAATTTTTAGAAAAAAATTTAGATTTTTTTACAGAAAAAGGTCAATCAGTGCTTAAAAGCTTAAACGAAGAGACACTTTTATTGAGAGCTCAATTAGATCAATAATTGCTAGTTGACATCGTAGTAATTTCTGTGAGATATTTTTATTCCTGCTATTTAAAAGCTACAACATTTTGTGGTTTTTTAATAAAAAACCACAATAGATTGTGGAACAATTAAAAAATAGCACGATATAGCGAGATTTAAATTTAAATATGTTTTGTCCATTTTGTAAAAGCAAAAATACTGCCGTAATTGATTCAAGAGAAACTGAAAATGGTGAGGCAGTAAGGAGAAGACGCATTTGTGAAGATTGCGATAAAAGATTTACTACTTATGAGCGAGTTGAGGGTGTAGATTTGAAAGTTATTAAAAAAGATGGCTCAAAAGAAAATTTTGATAGAGAGAAAATTAAGCGCGGTTTATTAAAATCAACTTGGAAACGACCAGTAACTATGTTGCAGATTGAATTATTGATCGAAGAAGTTGAGTCCAGATTGCGCCAAAAAGATGCTCAGGAGGTAAAAAGCTGGGAAATTGGCAATTTAGTGCTTAATCGACTTAAAAAATTAGATCCTCTCTCTTATTTATTATTTGCTAGTGTTTACCGAGATTTTGGTGATCTTTCTGACTTTGAAGAAGAAATTGCCAAGATTAAAGAATGAAAAGGAACAATATGACTGCTTACCGCAAAAAAATGAAATTTCAAAATCGCCAACTGGCTAAAGGTTTGGGCGAAGCGGTAGCTAAGCGAACTATTCTTAGGACAAAGGCTAATGGTAAATTGGAAAATTGGCAAGATGTGGCAAAAAGGGTGGCAGAAGGTAATTCTTCTTTATTGCCTAGTGGTAAGAAGTGGGCAGAGCATCGTAAAAAAGATTATCAATTATTAAAAAAACATCTCTCAAACGCATCTTTACTGTTAAGCGGTCGGCATTTACAGCATGGAGATGCTGATCAACCCAAACGAAACATGGAGGTTTTTACTAACTGTAGCACTGCTTCTTCGAGCTTTTTATTATTTTATTTATTGCTTAATGGTTCTGGTGTAGGACGTGCTTATGATGACGCCTTAATGGTGGTGGATTGGGATTATATGCCCTTAATTCGTTGTGTATTGGATGATAAACACGCTGATTTTGCTTGGGGAGAAGATGAAAGTGTGAGAGAAGCTCGCCACAAATATCGTAAAGCTCATTGGTTTGAAGTGCCTGATACTCGTGAAGGTTGGGCTCAGGCTGTAGAAAAAATTGAGGTGATGACTTTTGAGCGAAAATATAAAGATGATTTATTAATTTTAGATTTTACCAAAGTAAGACCCAAGGGATCTCCCATTGGCGGTATGCAAGGACGACCCGCTTCAGGCCCCCGTCCTTTGATTAAGGCAATTCAGAGGTTGGCAACGGTTAAGGGTGCTGGTCTTAAGCCTTGGAAACAGTCTATGTATGTTGATCATTACCTGTCGGAATGTGTTTTGGTTGGTGGAGCTAGACGCGCAGCGCGCATTGCTGTCAAAACTTGGACTGATCCAGACATCTTTGAATTTATTAGTATTAAAAAAGGTGGTTTTTTGTGGTCAGCTAATAATAGTGTAGCCGTTGATGATAAATTTTGGAAACAAAATAGCAAACATGCTCAAAAGGTTTTGGACGGAGTCATGCGTTCTTCATATTTTGATCGAACTGGAGAACCAGGTTTTGTTAATCAACATAAATTAGTACAAAACGATGAGGGCTTTGATGGTTATTTAGATGGTAAGTTTGCTACTAGTAAAAAATTTAAACCAATGAAGCGTACTATTAGAATGTTGGCTGAAGTAGCAAAATATGCTAGTGCAAAATATTACACGCAGATTCCTAATCCTTGTGGTGAAATAACCCTAAATATGCTTGGTGGTTACTGTGTGATTGCTGATGTTGTTCCTTACTTTGCTCCGGATGCTGATAGTGCTGAGGAGGCTTTCAGAGTGGCAACAAGGGCATTAATTAGAGTCAATACCTATATGGACAGTTTATATACAAGGGAAGTTAAAAGAACCAATAGAATCGGAGTGGGAATGACAGGCATACATGAGTATGCTTGGAATGCTTTTGGCTATGCTTTTCATGATTTAATTGATGAAGAAAAAAGTAAAGATTTTTGGTTAACTTTAGCTCGTTTTAAACGGGCGGTTGAAGATGAGGCAGAAAAATATTCTAAATTTTTAGATGTGGTTGTCCCTCATACCAATACCACTATTAAGCCAGCAGGTACCACTTCTAAGCTGTTTGCTTTATCGGAAGGAGCCCACTTACCAGCGATGCGCGAGTACATTCGTTGGGTGCAGTTTAGAGACGATGATCCTTTAGTTAAAAAATATAAAAAATTAGGTTATCCAACTAAAGAACTAAAAAGTTATCAAGGTACAATTGCGGTTGGTTTTCCCACCCGACCAGAAATTTGTCGTTTAGGAATGAATGGCAAGTTGATAACAGCGAGCGAAGCCAAACCTGAGGAACAATATCAATGGCTAATGTTGCTCGAAAAATATTGGATTCACGGTGTAACTGAAGAAGGGAAACCTTTGACTGAAGATAAGGGTAACCAAATTTCTTATACGCTTAAATATGATCCTGAACAAGTTTCTTATCGAAAATTTGCTAATATGATTCGCAAGTATCAGCCACAAATTAAAACTTGTAGTGTGATGCCAAAGATTGACACAACCGCCTATGAGTATCAGCCGGAGGAAGCTGTGACTGTTAGTCAGTTTATGGAAGTGATTAATGAAATTAGTCAAGAAGACAAAGCCGATTTATTGGAAGACATCAGTATGGAACATTTAAAATGTGAGTCAGGCGCTTGTCCCATTTAAATTAAATTTTTTCTATTAATGTGCTAAAATGTTTTTTAGCATGGCAGTCGAGAAAAATTATTCCAAAAGTAAAAAAAAATATAAAAAAAATCAAAAAAATTCTAAACGTGGTCGACCTAAATTACCTTTTTATATTAAATGGCAGAGATCTCTTCTAGATAAAATTAAAAAAAATAAAAAGAAAATTAAAAAAAAGCAAAAAAAAATTAAAAAAGAATTTTTACTTTTAGCTAAATTTTTTGGTTTTAAAAAAGGTCGTGGTCGGCCTAAACTGCCCGTTCAAACAAAAATTAAAAGACAGTGGAAAAAGTTTAAAAAAAATAAATTAAAATTTAAAAAAAATTTATTAAAAAAACAAAAATTATTTTGGAAAGATTTTTTAAATTTTTTTCATCTCAATAAAAAGGTTGGACGTCCTAAGAAAAATAAAGGTTTCTTTTCTAAGTTTAAAAATTTGGGAATTCCCAAATTTAAAAAAATATTTTTTCAAAAAAAAGAACTTGCTTATATTCAACTTAAGCTTAAAAAGACTAGGCGTTGGCGTTTAGAGTTTTCTCTTTTTACCTCCATAATTTTTTCTTTAATGTTTTTGTTGCTGAGTTATGGTGTCTATGATTTTGTTTTTAAAGATTTGCCTTCAGCTACTGATCTAACAAACAAAGAACAAAATTTAACCACTCGTATTTTAGATCGAAATGGTCAACTCTTGTATCGTATATATGAAGATGAAAATAGAACCTTAGTGCCGCTTGATCGTGTTTCTGAGCACCTAATTAATGCCACTATTGCTATTGAAGATAAAAATTTTTACCAACATTTTGGTTTTTCTCCTACAGGTATTTTAAGAGCTTTTGCAAGCAATATGGTTAGTGAGAAAACACAGGGTGGTTCTACTATCACTCAGCAGTTAGTTAAAAGTCGTTTGTTAAGTAGCGAACGCACCTTACAAAGAAAGTTAAGAGAGATATTGTTAGCTTTAGTTGTTGAAGGAGCCTATGAAAAAAATGAAATTTTAGAAATGTATTTAAACACTGTGCCTTATGGTGGTTCTACTTATGGAATTGAAGAAGCTGCTTGGCGATATTTTAATAAAAAAGCCATAAACCTAACGTTAGCTGAAAGTGCGTTGTTGGCTGGTTTACCTCAAGCTCCAAGTTTATATTCACCCTTTGGAGGAAATCCAGAAATAGCTAGATCACGTCAAGCTGATGTCCTCAGGAGAATGGTGGAAGACGGCTATATTACTCAAATACAGGCTGATGAGGCTCAGGCGGAAAAATTAATTTTTAGGGAAGATGTGGTTGATATTAAAGCTCCTCATTTTGTAATGTACGTTAAGAAATTGTTAGCAGATATGTATGGTGAAGACTTGGTGGCCAAGGGGGGATTGGAAGTTAGAACTACTCTAGATTTAAATTTACAGGACGAGGCTCAAGAAATTATTAGTGAAGAAATTAGCCGTTTGAGAAATCTAAAAATAACTAATGGTGCGGCATTAGTTACTAATCCTAAAACCGGGGAGATTTTGGCAATGGTGGGTGGTGCCAACTATTTTGATTTTGCTCACGATGGTCAAGTCAATGTGGTGCTTAGACCGCGTCAGCCAGGTTCTTCCATAAAACCCCTAACTTATGCTTTAGCTTTTGAACAAGGTAGAAGACCTAGTGATGTTATTGAAGACAGTAGCATTACTTATCAAATAATTGGTAGTCGCCCTTACACTCCTCGTAATTATGATGGTCGTTTTCGTGGAAGTGTTACTTTGCGAGAAGCATTAGCTTCGTCTTACAACATACCAGCAGTTAAATTATTGGCAGAACTTGGTGTACATAATTTAATTGATAAGGGTCAAGAATTAGGAATTAGTACCTGGACTGATCGTAATCGTTTTGGTTTATCTTTAACTTTGGGTGCTGGTGAGGTTTTGATGCTAGATATGGCTGAGCTTTTTAGTGCTTTTGCTAATTTAGGTTATCCAGTTCAAGCTAATGCTTTTTTAGAAATAAGAAACTCTAAAGGTCAACTTTTATATCGTAACCATTGTGCTATAGAAGAAGATAACTGTTATACATCGCTTAAATTAAGTCCGAAAGTTGCTTATACTATCTCCGATATTTTGTCTGATAACCAGGCTAGGGCAGGGACTTTCGGTTGGTACTCAGTGCTAAATATTCCCAATCAGCAGGTGGCAGTTAAGACCGGAACCACTAATAGTATGAAAGACAATTGGACTATCGGCTATACAACAGACCGGCTTGTTGCTACTTGGGTTGGCAATAATGATAATACACCAATGAGCTATGTTGCCTCTGGTATTACAGGAGCTTCGCCAATCTGGAATAAGATCTTCTTATTACTTCTAGACAATTTCAACCCCCATCGTTTTGTAATTCCTAGTAATTTGATTAAGCTTAAGATTTGTGCTGCGACTGGCACTTTACCTTGTAGTGCTTGTCCAAAAGTAGTGGAAGAAATCTTTGTTTCTGGCACAGAACCAACTACTTATTGTAGTAATCAATATTTTATTGATTTGGCAAAAGAACAGGAACGGCAAGCTTTAGAGCAAGCTTCTCATCAAGGGGGTCAGGTTTTATAAAATTAATAAAATAAATATAGTAAATAGCCAATAACTAGAGTAATCATTAATAGTAATGGAGCTAGCCATTGTTGAGACAAATCTTCTTGAGCTTTTTTGGCCTTTTTTCGATTGCTTTGTTTTTTGCGATAAGCTTTTTCGATTTTTTGTGTATCTTTTTTTAAATCAAGTACTAGTTGTTCATCAGCTTGATGTTTTCTCATAAATTACTTAGTTTTTTCTTTCATCATCAATTGAACCTTATCTGCAATTAGAGAGACTACTTCTCTAATACTAAGATTAGTAGAATCTAGAACCCAAGAATCGGAAGTTGGATGTAGTGGGTCAATTTGACGACTCATGTCTCTGTCATCCCTTTCTTTGACCTCAGCTGCAACTTCCTTTAAACTTTTATTAACACCTTTAGTTAAATACTGTAAATGACGTCTTTTTGCACGAACTGCTAGGTCTGCAGTCAAAAATATTTTTAAATCTGCTTCTGGTAAAACCTTGAAGGTGATATCACGACCTTCCATTACTACGTTTTGTGTTTGAGCGATTTTCTTTTGTTTTTCAACTAAAACTTTTCTAACTTTTGGTAAAACAGCTACTTTTGAAGAACCGTCACTACATTTGGCAGTACGAATGGCCCAAGACACATCTTTACCGTTGAGAATAAGAGTGGTTAGTCGACCGTCGGCTTCTTTATCTCCCTCTGGATTGCGCATCTTTAATTCGCTTTCAGCTATTAGAGAAACAATTGCATCTTCTTGATCAAAGTCTAGTTGGTTTTGTATAGCTAGTAATGCAGCTGCTCGATACATTGCTCCAGTATCGACGTATAAAAAGTTTAATTTTTCGGCTAATAAGCGAGAAGCAGTGCCTTTACCAGCTGCAACTGGACCATCAATAGCAATTTGAAAAAAATCAGAAGATTGACTCATAAAGAGCTTTCTAAAATAAACAATATTAAACCTTATTTTTTACGGGCAGTTCTCTTTTTCTTTTTCTTTGTCGTTTTTTTATTTTTACTATTAACTATCCACTCATCTTGATCTGCGGTGATTAAACCCCCTAAACCAACAATGACCAAAATTAAGGGCCAAAGATTCCAAAAGGCTAGAGGTAAAAGACCCATATTTGAGGCCATAAAAATTAAACCCATAACGACTAAGGTGGCTGGCCAAAAAACTTTTTTAGGCATAAATTCCTTTTTTAAATTAAATTGTTATATTCCATTAAAAAGCAAATTTGCTCTCTAAGCAAGAGTGGATTTAGATTTTAATTTGACTTTGTTTAAGTTTTTTATTTAATTCTCTTTTTAAATCTCTTTTTTTAATGTCTTCTCTTTTTTCAAAACTTTTTTTACCTCTACCTAAGGCCAGTTCAAGCTTGATTTTATTATGTTCTAATAAAAAAGCTAAAGGCACAATGCTATAAGATTTTTGTTCACTGGCTATTACTAATTGTTCAATTTCTTTACGTTTAAGTAGTAGTTTACGACTTCTTTTTGGATCATAATCTTTATTTTGTGCAGCAAAGCGATAAGCATTAACTTGAGCATTAATTAAAAACAATTCTGTTTTTCCACTTTTTCCAGACATGGCTTTGATGTAGCTTCCAGCCAAACTTCCATGTTTTAACCTTAGACTTTTTACTTCAGCTCCACTTAAAACAATACCCGCTTTGTATTTTTGGTCTAGTTGGTAATCGTAATAAGCTTTTTTATTCTTCAATAACAGCATGCCGTTATTGTAACAGTTTTAAAGCTGGATTTGATAAATGACTGATCCACTTAAGGCAAAACAACTTTCTCCATCAATTGCTAAAGTGATATCGCTGACTCCAGCCAGCTCATTGCTTTTTATTTCATTAATTAATTGACCGTCTCTGGTAGTAAGGATTAAACGTCTATTGCTCTTGTCTAAGAAGACTAATTTTTCTGAATTTTCTCTACTTGCCATAAGTAAGGTGTCATCTGGAACTTGATTAAGCCCAGTTAAGCTAAATTCTTCTTGATAGCCTCGATCAAATTTCAGGACGTTTCCATCTTTAAAACTTAACCATAAGTTGCCATCAACACTCATATCACTGACATTATTAAAACTTATACCTTGTTTTTCGACTAACCAGCCGATTGCTTCACTGAGTTCCTCATTTCTCAAGGTATAGCGATAAATATTGCGTTTTTCTGGGTTTAATAAATAAAGGTAATTTTGGTAACTTTCTAGTAATTGTCCATCTCTATCTGAGTCACCTTCAGATTTAAGCTCTGTAACTGTTTTATTTTGCCAATCTAGGTATTTGACACCTTGGTCTTTTATGAAGACTCCTAATTGTTCAGAGCGACTTTGATCAAGTGTAAAATCTTGATAATTGATGTCCCAAATATCAAAAATATTTTTTTCTTTTATTAATAAGAGTTGGTTTTGTTGGTCATTGGCTATCAAAATACCATGTTCGCTAGCAATTAGCTTAGTTCCTAAAAAATCTGGATAATCATCATACCAATTGCTATAGATAAGCAAACGATCAAGGCTATTTTCACTAGCTAATTTTTCTGACTGTAAATTCAATCTATTTATCTCTTGTTCAATATATTTTTTAGCAGCAAGAGAGTTAGTATTATTCAAAAGTTCGTTTAAATCTTGTTGACTCTGATCGATTTTTTCTCTGGCTAAGACTGGTTGAGTAGTGCTAAGTGTTTCCAATTCTTGTTCATTGAGAACCAGTGCCGAAACTTCTTTATTAACTCTATCTAGTGTTTTTTCTTGTTGTCGTTGTCCGAGTACTAAAAAACCAATTGTTAAAAAAATAATGAAAAAAATAGTGATAAATAATTTTTGATAATATTTTTTTTGCTCTTGTCTAAGATTTTTAATTTTTTTCCACCACAAAGGAATTTTTTTAAAGAATTTTTTAATTTTTCTTAAATAATTTTTAATATTAATTAATTTTTTTCTCCAAATAATTTTTTCTTTTTTTTGAAAATGCCACAAAACAAGAGCTGTATTTGAATTTTTATTTAAATAATCATCTAGCTTTTGTTCAAGAATTGTTTTTAGAGTTTGACTACGACTTTTTTCGACAATTACTTGACCTAGTTCTAAATTTCCGGCTATTAGTAGCAACTGATCACCTTCAAAATATTGCCCCACTAACATGAGAATTTCAGCTTGACTAGCAAGTAATTCTTTAACTTGATTTTGACGTTTGAGCAGGATGCTACCACCCTGACAGCTTAAAATTAATTGCTGATCGATTTTTAGAGTAATGGCAAAACTTAATTGTAATTTTCTTAGACGACATTCTTTATTAAGATCTAGTAGAGCTAGATGAAGCTCTTGGGCTTTTTTAAACTGCCAATTAGCCATTTTTAGTTGTAGGTCTTTACCAAAAAAATGAGCGTCTGGCCCCTCAAGACTAAAGGCAATGATTAAGTTTTCTTGGCGATTGTTGAGAAAAGCCACAAAATGGTGGGCTTGAGATTTTGAAAGTAGAGGTGACAAGACAAGTTCTTGCACTGTCTTATTTTAACACGCTTGACAAAAGTCATTGATTTTTAGATTTGGTTGGCGATCTAGCGATTGTGGATTACTAGATTTTTTTCGATCAATTAAAAATCCCGCGCTTAGACCAATCATGGCTGCATTATCAGCGCAAAATTTTTTGTGATAGGGCAGGTAAAGTTTAATTTTTTTACCAGATAATTTTTGATAGTTTTTTAGAGTTTTTCTAATGCTACTACGCAAAGCAATATTGGCACTCACTCCACCTCCTAACCAAACTTCATTAATTTTAGTCACGGGTGCTTTTATTACACCTTTTTTAATTTTTTTGCAAAATTGAGCATTTGGATATTTTTTTTCTGCTAAATTTGAACTTAGTAGAATTTTCTCCAATTTATAATTAATTTGAGCAAAAACTTGTTTTTGAACACAGGCGGCCAAATCACAAACTGCCTGAGCATTTAATTCCTGATTTTTATTTAGTTGATTGACGAGTTGACCGGCAGCTGTTTTTAATCCAGAAAAACTTAAATTAAAATTACTAACAGCTGTCATGGCTAATGGTAATTGCCAGCGCTCAGCATTTCCTTGTTTAGCTAATTTTTCCAAAATTGGACCAGCTGGATAGCCTAAATCGATCATGCGACCAATCTTATCCAAGCATTCTCCAGCACTATCGTCAACGGTCCAACCCAAGCGCTGATACTGACCAATGTCTTCAATTAAAATAAATTCACTATGACCTCCAGAAATGACTATAGCTAAAACTGGAAAATTAATTTTTCTTCTTTGATCATTGTTTTTTGGAACAAGTAAGGGGGATAGAGCATGTGCCTCTATATGATTGACAGTAATGATTGGTAAATTCCATAATTTTGCTAATTTTTTAGCATGTTGGATGCCAACTTCTAGCGCTGGAGCTAAACCGGGGCCAATAGTAACAGCTAAAGCTGATAGTTTTTGATAATTAATCTTTTTGTTTTTAATCAGACCAGCTCTTTTTAGTGCTAAATTGACACAAGCTTCAATATTTTCTTGATGAGCTTGTTTAGCCAGAGTAGGAAAAACACCCCCATATTGTTGGTGAATTATTGCTTGTGAAGCAACTATATTAGCTAAAACTTGAGTTCCTTGAACTACAGCTACACTAGTATCATCACAACTGGTATCGATAGCTAGAATTATTTTTTTTACTTTTCCCATAATTTAATCGTTCGCCAATTATCTTGTCCACTCAATTCTAAGATGATTGCTTGTTGTTTAAAATCTTCTGTCAAAAAACCAGCTATTTTATCCCACCATTCGATCACTAAGACGTTGTGGGCTGATAACAACTTTTCAACTTCTAATAATAGAAACTCTTCTTTTTGATCAATTTTCCAAGCATCTAGATGGTAAAAAAATCCCGTACAAGCTTGTCGTTCGTAACTGTACTCATTAAGATAGCTGTAGGTTGGGGAAGTAATTTCTTCTTCTATTTGTAAGAATTGAGCTACCCCTTTAGCAAAAATAGTTTTTCCCATGCCTAGTTCGCCATTTAAGCCAAAAATTAGCCCCCGTTTTTTTAAGCTTTTCCAATTTTTTAGCATTAAACGCTTGGCTAATTCTTGAGTTTCAGTTTCGCTTTTAGATTTAAACTCAATGAAATTATCTGTTTTTTTTAATTGGCCACGCAAAGCAATTGGTGTTGAAAGAGTTGTATCAATCACCACAGACGGTTCATTTCTGGGTAGCTCACCAACATCAACAATTAAGTCAATTAAGCTTTTTTGTTTTTCACTGAGATTATCTAAAATGTCACTGATTTGATAAGGGCGTTTTTTATCTGAAGCGTTGGCACTAGTGGCTGTTATCCCTCGATCTAATTGATTGAGGATTTTTAAAATTAATGGGTAGTCGGGGATGCGAATTCCTAGAGTATTAAACTCACTGGCTACTCGTTGATCAATTTGACTATTGCTTTTTAAATTAGAGATGACGGTATATGGTCCTGGCAAAAAACGTTGATAAAAATTTTGTGCTTGTTGGTTAATCAAGACATAGCGCTCAGCCATTTTTTGATCGCTAACAGCGACAGATAGAGGCTTACCTTCTCGGCGACTTTTATATTTTAATAATTTATCTATGGCCTGTTTGTTTTCAGGATCAGCACCAATACCATAAGTGGTTTCAGTTGGGTAAATCACTAAACCACCGGCTTTGATAGTACTAATAACTAGACCAATACAATCCTTGATTTTTTTCTCACTATTTTGTGTTAAATTAAGCTTTAAAATTTTCATGCTCTCTTGTATGATAATGCTTCTTAAGGTGGATATTATAACCTGAAATATGGCAAAAAACGATAATTTACAAGATTTATTAAATGAAATTAAATTACGTTATCAATTAGACGAAGAAGATTTTGATGATGAACTGAGCCCTTTATCAATTAGTCATCAATTTGAAGATATTATCGACCACAATCAGCTAGAATTTACTCTACAACTTAAAATTTTTGAACTGAAAAGATTAACGGATTTTTTAGAAAACGTTTCACTGAAAACGGAAAAAGAGAGAAATAGGTGGTTAAGTAGCAACCAACAGCTTTTTACTCAATTAACTCAATTAATTATTCATGATTCCAACTTGTCTCTAATTGCTCTTAGAGGTGGCAATGATAATTCTAAGCTTTCTTTGGATTTAGCTGAAGAGTTGAAAAAGGCAATTTCATTGATGAATACGATTTTTTATGATAAACAAGTCATAGATGGTTAATTAGCAGTCAAATTCGGCAGTTGCTAAAAATTTAATTTTGTGATATTTTTTAAAAGCTCCAATGAGCATTTACTTATTAAGTTCTTAAATTTAAGAATAAATAAAACAGAAAGGTTTTTTATGTCAAAGTTGGATGTTAAAAAACTCAAACCCACCGCCGGTTATGTATTAGTTGAACCCGCTGAAAAAGAAAAACAAACAGCGTCGGGGATTATTTTGGCTGTCGATGACAGCGAGAAACCACAATATGGTACGGTTTTGGCAGTTGGAGATTCGGTTTGGGAAAGTGGAGTTAAGGAAATTAAGGCGCCTGTTAAAATTGCTGATAAAGTCGTCTATAAAAAATGGGGCGGCAATGATGTCACCATTGATGAAATAGAATATCAATTTTTAAAATTTGAAGATATTTTAGCAATTATAAAATAGTTAAAAGATAAATTAATTAAACAAAAAAGGAAAAAATTATGGCAGCAAAACAACTTCTATTTGGCGATGAAGCCAGACAAAAAATGTTGGTCGGTATTAATAAGTTAGCTGAAGCAGTCACCACGACTTTAGGTCCTAAGGGGCGCAATGTAGCTCTAGATCGTAGCTGGGGAGCTCCTCAGGTTATTCACGATGGAGTGAGTGTTGCTAAAGAAATTGAACTAGAAGATAAATTTGAAAACATGGGTGCTCAATTAGTCAAAGAAGCAGCTGATAAAACTAACGAAGCTGCTGGTGATGGTACTACCACATCCACATTATTGGCTCAAGCAATTGCCAATAAAGGTATGAAATATGTCACTGCTGGTGCCAACCCAATGATTATGAAGCGGGGTATGGATCAAGCTGTTGAGGCTGTAGTTAAAGAGTTACGCCGTCTATCTAAAGGTGTAACTGAAGCTGATTGGCAAAAAGTAGCCACTATTTCTGCTCAAGATGAAGTTATTGGTAAAAAAATTTCAGAAGCATTGAAATTAGTTGGTAAAGATGGAGTGGTTGAGGTTGAAGAAGGCAAGACCATGGAAATTACCATTGAACACAAAGAAGGTATGGAGTTTGACAAAGGTTATGCTTCTCCTTACTTTGTGACTGATAGCGACAGCATGGAAGCAGTTAGTGATAAACCATATATTTTAGTCACTGATCAAAAGATTAGTAATATTAAAGACATTTTGCCTTTGTTAGAGGCAGTGGTTAATTCTAGTCGTGAATTAGTAATTATTGCTGATGATTTAGAAGGCGAAGCTTTAACTACCTTGGTGGTTAATAAATTGCGTGGCACTTTTAAGTGTTTACCAATTAAAGCCCCAGGATTTGGTGATCGTCGTAAAGCGATGTTGCAAGATATTGCCATTTTGACTGGTGCTAATTTAATCAGTGAAGAAACTGGTCGCAAATTGGCAGACGCCACTATTGAAGATTTAGGTCAAGCGGATAGTGTTCGCTCAGGAAAAGAAAGCACTAGAATCGTTGGTGGTAAAGGCAAACAGGCTGATATCGATGCTAGAGTAGCACAAATTGAGCGAGAAATTTCCAACTCAACTTCTGATTTTGATATTGAAAAATTAGAAGAGCGCCGTGCCAAACTAACTGGTGGTGTAGCTGTTATTCAGGTTGGAGCTGCTACTGAAATCGAGATGAAAAATCTTCAAGAGCGAGTCAAGGATGCTAAAGAAGCAACTAAAGCTGCTATTGAGGAGGGTATCATTGCTGGCGGTGGTGTAACTCTGATGCGAGCCGGTAAAGTTTTGGCCGAGGTAGAGAAGAAAGCTAAAACTGAAGATGAAAAAACTGGCGTTAATTTGATAGCCGAAATTTTGGAAGAACCACTGCGCATGTTAGCAACCAACTCAGGTGAAGATGCCGGTTGGGTGGTTGGTAAGGTCAAAGATAAAAACAAGGCCAACTGGGGCTTCAACGCTCTTACCAATGAGTTTGAAGATTTGTTGGCTGCTGGAGTAATTGAACCAGCTAAAGTGGCAATTGCTTCTTTAGTGAATGCTGCTGGAGTGGCCTCAATGATTCTAACTACTGAATGTTTGGTGGCTGATATTCCCAAAAAGGAGGAACCAGCTATGCCAACTGGAGGTGGCATGCCGGGCATGATGTAAAGCATTTTGTTACCGCTGAAAATAAAAAGGAGGTTGTAGTGACCTCCTTTTTTTGTTGTAGCGAGGGTGAGACTTGAACTCACGACCTTCGGTTTATGAATCCGATGCTCTAACCAACTGAGCTACCTCGCCGATTATGTTGATCAAGGCATATTTTAAGATTTTTTCTCTTGAAAAACAAGCAGAGCTTAAGCTATAATAGCGCTTATCAAAACGCGGGATAGTGTACGGTGCACGTGGGGCTCATAATCCCACAGGCTAGGTTCGACTCCTAGTCCCGCAACATAAATAAAAAAGGACGACGTAGGTCGTCTTTTTTTATTTATTCTGTGATTAACTTTGAGTTGTTTGGCAAAGCCAGTTCGAATCTGACCGAGCTTCTAGCGAGGGAATGTCCGGAGCATGGGCGGAGGACCTAGTCCCGCAACAATAAATTAGTGATTATTAACTGCCACCTTGATTGGTGGTTTTTTGAAAGGTTTTTATGCCTAAAGAACAATTTTTAGGTGATTGTATAAAAGAAGGTTGTGATGGAAAAGATCCGCTGGAAGAAGAAAAAGATATTGTGAGTGAGCTTGAGTCTTTGTCCAGAAGGCTTCCATATTTAATTAATTTATTAGCTACAATTGATTCCGAGAAAGCTAAAGAAGTTAGTTCAGCATTGATTGAAATTTTACAAGAAACCCAAATAGAATCATATCGTATATCTGGTCTAAGAATCATACAGAATTCTCGTTCTAAATAATAATTTTAGAAGTAGTTTTGTAGTTAAAAATTGTTTTGATAGAATGTAACTATCAATATGAATACTGATCAAATAATTCGGTCGCGAGCGAGGTTTAAAAAAGGTGATTCAGTTTATTTCGAAGGTCTAACTTGGAAGATTTTTTCGATTGGCTACTCTCCTCAAGACGACAAATTATTTTATATGCTTGAAAGACATGATCATTCTCAACCAAGACAAGTTCTTGCAAAAGAATTAGAGGATGTTTATTTTTGATTTAAATCTTTCTTGAGTCGTAAGCCCAATGCAGCAGGGCCTGACGTTGTTTGGTTCGACAATTTAAATCACCCTTAAGACAATTGTTTTTAATTTGAGCGAGGTGGCGCTTCATTGCCTTCCAGCGCTTAATTTGTCGCTGGTCGTCCTCAGGCAAGCGTCGACCCATAAAATAGCGACAATACCACTGAAACCAACCGCGTGGGTCTTCATGATAAATCCATCCCTTCTTCTGCCAAGTAGCTAGAGATTGACTAGCATTGACATTAAAAAAATTTAATTTAGCCATTTTTTTATCAGGAGATAATTTAGCTTTTTTAAACCAAGACTGAGGAAATTCGTCTTGACAGTCATTTAAGTAACGACCACCAAAGACTCCAAGCTTTAGCATTTCTGCTGGAGTTAATTCTGGCTGGAATTCTTCGTCGAAGTTTTTACCTTCTTCTTCGATCAATAAATAATGGTAATTTTTTTGAAACTTATCATTAACTTTGACTACTACTGGCTTTTTTTTCATAGGCGCTCAGCAATTAATCGAGCAATAAAGGCTGTAATGGTGGCAATGCTAGTTCCCCAGATTAAATCAACAATAGTAACTATCAGAGGCCAGTCTTTAACGGTAGCTAAATTAGTTAAATCATAGGTAGCGTAACTGGCAAAACCAAAAAGAGCTGCCATTAGTAGAGTTTTCCAAAGTGGAGATTGGAGTGTAGGAATCACAATTAAAACCAAAATGGCTACTACAAAAATTAAATAAAAAATTAAAGCAGCAACTAAATTAGGCTGTTCAGCCATTAGATATCCTAAGTGTTTGGCATAAAAATTTTTGGCAACTAAGCCTAGCCAGACTGCATCAATGGCCAAAAAAGCGATGAAGCTTAATAAATATAGCTTGAAATAATAGAGCATAGTTCCTTTAACAAACTTTTTAACTTTTAAATCAGATTTTTAATTAAGTAGCGCGAAGCCCAGGTTTAAAACACTGGCAAAAGTTACCCACAGTAAATAAGGAATCATTAAATAGGCAGCTAATGGTTTAATTTTGTTGAAGCGTAAAATAGTTAATAAAATCAAGATCCACAAAATGACAATTTCTACAAAAGCTAAATAGAGTAATTGCTGACCAAAGAAAATGATGCTCCATAAGGTATTAAATACCAGTTGAATAAGAAAAAATTTGATGGCTTGACGCTTTATTTTTTCTTGTGATCCTTTAACCGGACTTTGCCAAACTAAATAGAAGGCAATCCCCATTAAGATGAATAACAGCGTCCAGGCTGGAGCAAACAACCAGTTTGGTGGTGCAAAACTAGGTCTATTAAGAGTGGCGTACCAGGTTGGAATTGCTTGAGTGGTAAATAATGAACCAATGAGGCCGGCCAATTGAGGTAAAACTAAGGCAATTATTAGCCTTTTCCAATTAATTTTTTTCATATAGCGCTATTCTAGCGCATTTATCAGATAGCCGTCCAGCCTCCGTCAACTGCGATTGTTTGACCGGTAACGTAGCTACTGGCTTCAGCTGCTAAAAAAAGTAGAGTGGTATCTAATTCTTCCTTTTTGCCTACTCTTTTCATGGGACAGCTAATTGTTACATATTGTTTAAAATCATCAGTATTAATGAAATCACCAGTCATTTCAGATTCAAAAAATCCTGGCCCAATAGCGTTGACCGTAATATTATATTTTGCCCATTCAGCTGCTAGAGCACGCGTTAGATTTACTACTGCACCTTTGCTAGCATGATAATTAGCGACATTAAAAGCGCTATTAGCCACCAAACCGTACATAGAGGCAATATTAATTACTCTACCAAATTGTTTCTCTTTCATTAAAGCGCCGGCATGTTTAGCTACCAAGAAAACGCCAGTTAAATTGACGTCAACTACCTTTTGCCAATCTTCAAGAGGCATTTCTTCTGCTGGAGCCATGGTTGAGGTGCCAGCGTTATTAACTAAAATGTCCAGAGTTTGCCACTCCTTTTTAATTTTTGCTACGCCATTTTTGATTTCTTCTTCTTTAGTTACATCCATTTTTAAAACCAAAGCTTTTTGGCCCAGATCTTCAATCTCTTTTGCTACCTCTTTGAGTTTGTCTTCTCGGCGAGCAGCTAGTGCCACATCGGCGCCAGCTTTAGCCAAAACAAGGGCAAAACGTCTGCCGAGACCACTAGATGCACCAGTTACGAGAGCTTTTTTACCTTGAAAATTGAAATATTGCATGACTTGGACCTTTCTCTTACCGTTTGGTAAGTAACTTCCACCAAGCCCTCCAATTCTGCACTCTATAGTCACTTTTGTCTAGTGTTTCTTGATTATTTTCTTTTGCATGGTCAGAGTCATTTACTGGTATTTGTACAACAATTTCTTCATCTTTGCTTTTTACGAGTTCATCTCTGATTAGTTTTTCTTTATATAGGTCATCTTGAGCTTGTTGTAGAAATTCTTCTTTTTCTTCGACTTTCTTCTCAAAAAGTTCAACGCTTTTTTGGTTTTGTTCAAGATTTTTAGTATCAATTAGTGATTTTTTTTTATTTTCTTGTAGAGATAAAATTAAAAGAATAGCTAAAAAACTAATGAGTACTATCACTAATGGTAGTTCAAAAATTTTCTGAATATTTTTTGTCATTTTATGTTTTAAGCTTGATTGAAAAAAATCCTGATTTATGTTATTATAAGACTCTAATATAAATTGTTTTTAATTATTAAATTATATTGAACTGTCCTAGATCAGAGATATTATGCCCATAAACCTAAGTGATGCGCAAGTTAAATTTACAGAGCATTTAAGTTCTAGTGGTAAAGCGGAAGCAACTGTAATTGCCTATAGCAAAGATGTAGAGCAGTTATTAGATTTTATTTCTAAAAAAGGTAAGACTACCATTAATGAAATTTTAGCTGAAGACATTAATGAGTTTAAAGACTTATTAAACAGACAACGTTACACGAGTAAATCCATTTCTAGAAAAATTAACTCAATTAAAGCTTTTTTTCGTTTTCTAATTAGTGAAAATTTAATAGAAAAAAATCCCACTGTCGAAATTAGTCATCCAAAAATTGAACACAATCCGCCTCGGGTTTTATCTCGTTTAGAGTATAGAGCTCTTAGGGATGCTTGTCGCAGTGATGCACGTATGTATGCTATTGTCGAGCTTTTATTGCAGACAGGAATGCGCATTAGTGAGCTAGCTGCTTTAACAGTTACTGATTTAGATATGGATCGAGAGCTGATACATATTCAAGCACAGAATTCTCGTGATGCCAGACGTGTACCAATGAATAGTGCCGCCAAAAGTGCCATCTTAGATTATTTAAAAGTTCGTCCTAGAGCCAAAGAAAAAACCTTATTTTTAACTAAAACTTGTCGCCCTTTTTTAGTGCGCAATATTAGAACAGCTATCGATCGATTTTTTCGTTTAGCTGGCATTAAAGATGCGAAGGTAAATGATCTACGACATACATTTATAGTAGAACAGTTGAAGGCAGGCACACCATTAGTTTATGTTTCACAATTAGTGGGTCATAAGCGCATTACTACTACTGAAAAGTATCTCAAATTGATTGAAGCTCCAGACATGCAACCCAATGTTAAAATTGAAGAGCTTTAATTTTAATAATTAATTCCAATTAGTTCTTGGCTTGTGTTAAGATTAGAGGTGCTATGTCAAAAAATAAACAAAGAGTTTTATCTGGTATTCGTGCCACCGGCCAATTACATTTAGGCAATTATTTTGGTGCTATCAAGGGCATGTTGGCTCTGCAAGATGATTCTAAATTTGAAACTTTTTATATGGTGGCAGATACTCATTCAATAACTACTCCTTATCAAGTAGAAAACCTACGCTCTAGTCGCTTGGAAGTGATTTTAGACTATTTGGCAGTTGGCTTAGATCCTGAAAAAAGCGTTTTATTTTTACAGTCTGCAGTGCCACAACATGTTGAACTAGCTTTTTATTTTTCTAGCTTAATATCTGTAGCTAAAATGCAACATATGCCTACTTTTAAAGATAAAGTTAAACAACATCCAGAAAATGTAACGATGGCTTTATTAAGTTATCCAGTTTTAATGGCGGCAGACATTCTGCTTTATCAAGCCAATCAGGTGCCAGTAGGCCTTGATCAAAAACCTCATGTTGAGGTAGCAAGAGAAATTGCTCGCAAGTGCAATAATCTTTATGGCACCCAATTTCCTTTACCAAAGTTTTTTAATATTAGTGGTGAATACATACCTTCTTTAACTGGTGAAGGTAAGATGAGCAAATCAGTTGAGGGTAGTTATATCAATCTAAGTGATGATTTAGCAACTATTGAAAAAAAGATTGCTAAAATTCCTACCGATTCCGGCAAGGGTGAGGTGAGGGAGTTAGAAGCGGAAAGTGATAGTCATCAAGACATGGTTTATTTTGATGATAATGATCAAGAATCTAAGGGAGTGAAAACTTTGATGATTTTAGTTGAGTTGTTTGCTGGTTCCTCGTTAAGAAAAGAGTACGAGGCTAGTTATCAAAAACAGGGTCTGCGTTATGCAGAAATTAAGAAAAATTTGGCAAAGTTGATTTATAAAGAATTGTTACCAATTCAAGAAAAAAGAGCAAAATTGGCTAAAAAATCAGATTATGTAAAAACTATTATTGAAGATGGTAATCAAAAAGCCAGAAATGTGGCTCAGGAAACAGTCACCGAAGTTAAAGACAAATTTGGTTTAAGTACTGTTGCTTAATGATACAATAATGCTCCTATATAAATCAGTTTAATACAATTAAATAAGGACTCATGTTTAAGAAAAATAAAGAAAAGAAACAAGAATCTCTCTCAGATACAGTAAATGTTAAAAAACAAAAGACTGCTGTTGAGGGTCAAAATAGTAAAAAGACCGAAGAACAGAAAGCTAAAGAAAAAGCTGCTCGGGAATTGGCCGATAGAGTTAAGCAGGTACAATTGCGTATGCCGATGATTAAAAGTCGTAAAAAAAAGGTTATTAAAATTAATCTAAATCGTCTAATTTCTCGATCAATCATCTACTTGGTAATTTTATTCTTATTTTTACCTTCAATTTTAAGCTTATTTGGTTTGGGACAAGCTAGGGAGCAAATTTCTGTTAGTCAAATGGTTAGAGACGTGCGGGAAGGAGAAGTTTCTGAGATTGAAGTTCTTGGTCAAGAACTAAGATTGGATTATGAAGATGGTAGTCAAAAAGTTACTAAAAAAGAAGAGGGACAGCAAGCATTAGAAATTCTTTTTGCTAGCGACATTGATTTAGCAGAATTAGATTTAGAAGTGCGAGATGCCAGCTTTGGTCAACTTTTTTGGGAATTGGTTATTAACTTTTTACCAATTATTTTAATGTTCGTCTTTTTCATGTTTATATTTAAACAGGCAAAAGGCGGTCAAGATGGAATTTTAGGTATTGGTAAAAGCAAAGCCAAAGTTTTTATCAAAGGTAAGCAAGACATTAGTTTTAAAGATGTGGGTGGCATGGATGAGGCGAAACAAGAGTTGGAAGAAATTGTCGATTTCTTAAAACATCCAAAAAAATATCAAAAAGTTGGAGCCAGAACTCCAAAGGGAGTATTGTTAATTGGTCCAGCTGGAACAGGTAAAACTCTTTTAGCTAGAGCCGTAGCTGGAGAAGCTAATGTACAGTTTCTCTCAATCGCGGGTAGTGAATTTATGGAAATGTTAGTGGGAGTGGGTGCTTCTCGAGTTAGAGATTTATTTGAAACTGCTAAACGCTTGGCTCCTGCAATTATTTTTATTGATGAGATTGATGCTATAGGTAGGGCACGTGGTCGAAATAGCATGAGTTCACACGATGAAAGAGAGCAAACACTTAATCAAATTTTAGTGGAAATGGATGGTTTTACCAAAAATGATAATGTGATCGTCATGGCTGCTACTAACCGCGGCGACATGTTAGATCCAGCTTTAGTTCGACCAGGACGTTTTGATCGTCGCGTACAGGTGAATTTACCAGATCTTAAAGAGAGAAAGTTTATTTTAAAAATTCACGCTCGAAATAAAACTTTTAATAGCGATGTTTCTTGGGAAAAAGTGGCTAAAAGAACAGTGGGATTTTCTGGAGCTGATTTAGAGAACATGTTAAATGAAGCAGCCATTTCTTCAGCTAGAGAAAATCGTCAAAAAATTAATATGGAAGACATCGAAGAAGCATCGATGAAGGTCAAATATGGACCAAGTAAAAAACGTCTTCAAGATGAATTAGAGAAAAAAATGACTGCTTATCATGAAGCTGGACATGCAGTTTTGACTCATGTTTTACCTTATACCGATCCAGTGCACCGAATTTCAATTGTGTCTCGTGGACAGGCTTTAGGTTACACTTTTACCCCGCCAGAAAAAGACAAATTACAGATTCTCAAATCTGAATTATTAGAAAACATGATAGTGATGTTTGGTGGTCGAGCAGCAGAAATGTTGGTTTTTGATGAACAAACAGCAGGAGCCTCCAATGATATTGCTCAAGCAACCAGAATTGCTAGAGCGATGGTCGTTCGTTATGGTATGAGTAAATTGGGGCCGATGTATTTTGGACCAGAATATGCAGATAATGATTACAATCGAGTTTGGGGAGAGCCAGAGAGACCTTCAGATAAAATATCTGAGACAGTTGATGAAGAAATCTTAGCTTTTATATCTGAAGCTGAAAAAAGAGCTAATGAACTACTAAAACAATATCGACCCCAACTTGATAAAGTGGCAGAAGCTCTTTTAGATAAAGAAACTTTAGACGCAGATGAGTTCACAAAAGTCATGGGAATGAAAAAAGCCAGAAGATAAAAATTAAAGCCTTTGTTACAATAGGCTCATGTCTCGTCATACTTTTCTCTTAGTCGATGCCCATGCTTTAATTTATCGAGCTTACTATGCACTTCCCAATCTAACTGATCCTCAAGGACGTTTAGTTAATGCTGTTTATGGTTTTACCAAGATGTTTTTAACTGCTCTAAATCATTTTGAGCCAGAATATAGTGCGGTTTGTTTTGATCACAAAGGTGAAACTTTGAGAAAAAAGAAGTATAAAGAGTACAAGGCTCAACGAGCAAAAATGCCTGACGATTTAATTCCCCAAATAGAAATAGTTAAAGACTTAGTAGATGTATTAAGTGTGCCACGTTTTGAAATAGAAGGTTTTGAAGCTGATGATTTGATTGGTACGGTCAATCGAAAAGTTGAGCATTTAGATAATAGTTTACTAACAGTCATTGTGACAGGTGATCAAGATATGTTTCAGTTGGTTGATAATGATACCCATGTTTGGATGCCAGCTCGTGGTCGTCAACAAGGGGATATGGAATATGACAGAGTTTTGGTGGAAAAGAAAATGGATATTACGCCTGATCAAATTATTGATCTAAAGGCTTTGAGTGGAGATGCTTCTGACAATATTCCCGGAATTAAAGGTATTGGTAAAAAAACTGCTACTAAATTAATTAAGCGTTTTAATAATTTAGAGGCAATCTATCAATTTTTAGAAAAGAATCCAGATGGTGATGATTTGATTAAAGGAGCTTTATTAAAAAGGCTCAAAGAAGGCAAAGAGTCTGCCTTTTTAAGTCAAGGATTGGCTACTATTGATACTCAGGTAGCTGTAGATTTTGAACTTGAAGCTTGTCGGGTGACAGCTTATGACAAAACGAAAACTATTGAATTATTGAATAAATTAGGATTCAAATCTTTAATTAAATTATTACCCACAGATGCTTTTGAAAGTTCTGTGCAAGAAGCTTTATTTTAAGGTTTAAAATAAATTATGCCAAAAATTGCTTTAATTCACGATTATTTAAGAGAATATGGTGGAGCGGAGAGAGTTTTGGAGGAGTTGCATGAGATGTTTCCGGAAGCGCCTGTTTATACAGCTTTTGTAGATAAAAAATCTTTGGGCAGTAATTGGCAGCGTTTTTCTGATTGGGAAATTCGTCAAACTTTTTTAGGAAAAATACCCTTAATTAAAAAAACCTTTTCTCCACTGAGAGTATTGGCGGCGCGCGCCTTTGCTCAATTGGACCTGAGTGATTTCGATATTATTATTTCTTCCTCTAATGCCTATATGGCTAAGGCGGCGCGCGCCACAAAAACAAATGCCAAGCATTTTTGTTACTGCCACACCCCTCCACGAGTTTTATATGGATATAGTGCTAAAAGTCATTGGCGAGAGCGATTCATAACTCGTTTTTTTGGTGAAATAATTAATCACTATATGCGTCTTGTTGATTTTAAAACAGCTCAGAAAGTAGGGGTTTTTATTGCTAATTCGCTAGAAACTCAAGCGAGAATAAAAAAATTTTATCATCGACAATCAGTGGTAATTCATCCTCCGGTAACAATGGTTGATCAAGCCATTGAGTATTTAACAAAAGAAAAAAAATTCAAAAAACAGGGATATTATCTATATGTTAATCGTCTAGCTTTAGCTAAGCATCCAGAGATAGCCGTTCAAGCAGCTAGCGATCTTAATTTGGCGCTTAAAGTAGTTGGTGAGGGAGGAATGTTGCCTAAGCTGAAGAAAATAGCGGGCGAATCAGTAGAATTTTTAGGTACAGTTAATGATCAATTGTTAGCTGAACTATATCGAGGAGCTAAGGCTTTAATTTATCCAGTTGAAGATGAGGATTTTGGCATAGTGCCAATTGAGGCTATGGCTTGGGGTACACCAGTTTTAGCGCATTATTCTGGAGGTCCTAAAGAAACCCTTGAAATTGGAAAAACCGGAGTGTTTTTTAATGATTTAAGTGTTGAAGCGCTCAAGCAAGCTATATTTGATTTTGAAAAAATGGATTTTAATCTTCAAGAAATTCATCGCTCTAGCCTAAAATATGCACCCTCGGTTTTTCGCAAAAAGATTAAAGAGTTGGTTCTAGCTTGACAAATTAGCAATAAGTTTCTATGATTGCTAATATATGATTGATTTAGTTGCCAGACAAATCCAAATCTTAAGAGCCATTATTGAAGAGTTTATTGAAACAGGTGAACCGGTTGGTTCAGAAACTGTCGATAAAAAATACAATATTGGTGTTTCTCCAGCTACTATTCGTAATGAAATGGCTTATTTAACCAAACAAGGTTATTTGATCAAGTCTCATATTAGTGCTGGCCGTGTACCTACGGCTTTAGCCATGAAGCTTTATATTAATGAGCTAGTTAAAGAAAAAGAATTATCTGTGGCTGATGAGGTTGGAGTTAAAGAAAAAATTTGGCGCTATCGCAATCAAATGGAAGATTTGCTTCAGGAAACAGCTAAGGTTTTAGCAGAAAAATCTCAAGCTTTGGGCTTAGCCATCACTCCTGAGGGACACCTAGTCCATTCTGGTTATGCGAATTTGTTGCAAATGCCAGAATTTTACGACATCAACTTGACTCGTCGAGTTTTGCAGATGATTGAAGAGCGAGCGGTTATGGATGAAATCTTTCAAAAATCTCAAAGTGAAAATGCGGTTAAAGTTGTTTTTGGCCAAGAATTAGGCAACAGTGAGCTTGATCCTATTGGAATTATGTTTGTTGAGTTAGATTTACCAGAGCATCCTTGTCGTTTCGCGGTACTTGGTTCCAAACGTTTTGACTATCCTTATATTTTACCGATGATGAAATATTTTAAAGGCTTGATTGAAAGTATGGTTGATTAGGAGACATCATGGTAAAAAAGCAAAAATCAAAGCTTGGTTTATCTTCAGATTTAAAAACTTTAACAGCTAAAGTACAGGCTTTAGAACTAGCTCTATCTCAATGTCAAGAACGTGAACGCAGGGCTCTAGCCGATTATCAAAATCTACTCAGACAAAGTCAAAATCAGCGAGCTAACTTAATTAAATTAGCTAATGCAGACTTGTTGTTGGCGATTTTAGAACCACTAGAACACTTATCTGTAGCTAATGAACAATTACAGGATGAGGCTTTAAATATGATAGTGAAGCAAATTTGGAAGCGCTTAAGCGATATGGGTTTAGAAGAAATTGAAGTATTAAACAAAAAATTTAATGTTGAAACAATGGAGGTGGTAGAGAAAAAGGGAGATGGAGAAAAAGTTGTCAAAGTTTTGCGTAAAGGTTACCGACTTAATGGTGAAATAATTCAATACGCACAGGTTGTTTTAGCTTAAATTGCTACTAGCAGTCGAAGCGTTTGTCTGCTAAAATCTATGATAGTTACAGACAACTAAAGATTAAATAAAGAGAAATTAAATAAAAAATATAAAGAAAGGTTATTAATTATGTCAAAAACTATTGGAATTGATTTGGGAACAACTAACAGTGCTATTGCTGTGATGCAAGGTGGTCAGCCAACTATTATTCCCAGTGCGGAAGGTCGTAATACTTTTCCTTCAATTGTTGCTTTAAAGAACAAAGATGTTGTGGTGGGTGATCCCGCTAAGCGACAAATGGTGCTTAATCCTAAAACTACAGTTTATTCGGTTAAGCGCTTTATGGGTCGTAAATTCAAGGATAGCGCAGTGCAAAAAGCAGTTAAACATGTTGCTTACGATATTGCCGAAGGTAAAGACGGCATGACAGTAGTTAAGATTGGCAACAGAGAATATACTCCTCAAGAAATTTCAGCCAAAATTTTAGCTAAAGCTAAGGCAGATGCTGAAAGTTATTTGGGAGAAAAAGTGGAATCAGCAGTAATTACTGTTCCCGCTTATTTTGATGATTCACAACGTCAAGCTACCAAACAAGCTGGTGAAATTGCTGGTTTAAAAGTTGAGCGTATTGTTAATGAGCCAACAGCAGCAGCTCTAGCCTATGGTTTAAACAAAAAAGCTGGAGAAACTATTGCTGTTTATGATTTGGGTGGTGGTACTTTTGATATTTCTATTCTAGAAATTGGTGATGGTGTTTTTGAGGTTAAGTCAACTAATGGTGACACCTTTTTGGGTGGAGATGATTTTGATAATGCCATTATTGAGTGGATCGTGGCTGAGTTTAAAAAAGAAACTGGCAAAGATTTGAGTAAAGATTCACAAGCTATGCAGCGAATTAAAGATGCTGCGGAAAAAGCTAAAATTGAACTATCTAGTTCTCAACAAACTGAGATCAATCAACCCTTTATTACTCAGGGTGATGAAGGTCAACCTTTACATCTAAGTTTGAATTTAAGTAGAGCTAAAATGGAGGAATTGGTTGATGATTTGATTCAAAGATCAATTGATCCAGTTAAAAAAGCCATGAAAGATGCCAAAATTGATGTCAAAGATATTGACGAAGTGATTTTGGTTGGTGGTATGACTCGTATGCCAAAAGTTCAAGAAGTCGTTAAAGACTTTTTTGGCAAGGAACCTCATAAAGGAGTTAATCCAGATGAAGTAGTGGCAGTTGGAGCAGCTGTTCAAGCCGGAGTGATTGCCGGTGATGTAAGTGATGTTGTTTTACTGGACGTTACACCTTTAACTCTAGGATTAGAGACTTTGGGCGGAATTCGTACGCCCTTGATCGATCGTAATACCACTATTCCAACTAGTAAGAGTCAAATTTTTTCAACGGCGGCTGATAATCAAACGCAAGTTGAAATTAATGTTCTTCAAGGAGAACGTGAAATGGCAGCTGACAATAAAAGTCTTGGTCGTTTTATCTTGGATGGGATTCCACCAGCTCCTAGAGGCATGCCTCAAATTGAAGTGACTTTTGACATTGATAGCAATGGAATTTTAAACGTTAGTGCTAAAGACAAGAATTCGGGTAAGGAACAAAAAATTACCATTCAAAATAGTACTAATTTAGCTGATGATGAAGTTGAAAGAATGAAAAATGAAGCTGAAAAATTTGCTGAGGCTGATAAGGCCAAGCGTGAACTAATTGAAGCTAAAAACAAGGCTAATAGCGTTGCTTTTGAAATTGAAAAACAGCTAAAAGATTATGGTGATAAATTAGACAAAGCTGATAAAGAAAAAATTGAAGCCGATGTCAAGGCACTCAAAGACTTAGCTGCTAAAGAAGAATCAAGTAAAGAAGAACTTGAGAAAGCTATTGAAGCTACTTTTAGCAGTGCTCAAAAAATGGGAGAAGTCATGCAAAAAGCTCAAGCAGAGGAGGCCGCAAAAAAGACTCCAACTGATGAGAAAAAAGATGCTGGAAAAGCAAAAAAAACTACGGCAAAAAATAAAAAAGATGAAAAAAAGGATGCGGAAGAAGGTGAAGTAGTTAATTAAAAAATGGTTTAGATATAAATAGCCCACTTGTTTTGCTAAACAGAGTGGGTTATTTATTGTACAATTGATCAGTCTTATGTCAGCAAAACGAGATTATTACGAAGTTTTAGGTTTAGATAAAAATGCTACTCAAGCGGATATTAAGTCTGCTTATCGTAAAGCGGCTCTAAAATATCATCCAGATCGCAATAAAGAAAAAGATGCAGAAGCTAAGTTTAAGGAAATTAACGAAGCTTATCAGGTGCTTTCAGACAAGCAAAAGCGTCAAACTTATGATCAATTTGGTCACGCAGCTTTTGATCCTTCTAGTGGTATGGGTGGAGGAGCTGGACCTTTCTCTGGTTTTGATTTTTCTGGTTTTGGTGGAGCTGGTCAGCAAGGTCCATTTACTTGGTCTTCTACTAGGGGTAGTGATGCTGGCGGAGGTTTTGACTTTTCTGATCCTTTTGAAATTTTTGAACAGTTCTTTGGTGGCGGCTTCGCTCGCGCTCGCCGTCCTCGTTACGGAGTAAATATTAGTTTTATGGAGGCAGTTCGTGGCAGCGAAAAAGAAATTACGCTTCAAGATGGTAAGAAAAAGAAAATTAAAATTCCGGCGGGTGTTAGTAATGGCACCAGAATCCGTTTTGATGATTTTGATGTGAGTATTGATGTTGGTGTTCACCCTCGATTTAAACGAGATAATTCTGATGTTTTTGTTGATGAATACATTCCATTTACCTTGGCAGCCTTGGGTGGGGAATTAAAAGTAGAAACTCTCAACGATGAATTGAAAATAAAAATTCGTCCTGGTACTCAGTCACATACTTTAATTCGTCTCAGAGGAGAAGGAATTAAACACTTAAGAGGTCGAGGAGTTGGGGACCTATATGTTCGTTTAATTGTTAAAATACCAGAAAAACTAAGTCGTGAGCAAAAACGCTTATTGGAAGAGTGGAAAAAATTGGATCAAGAATAGTCTTAGTGAATTTACAAATAAATAGATTGCTGTTATAATCCAAACTTGAGATTAAGGTGGTTTTTTTGAAGGACTGATCTTGACGATAAGTCCTTTTTTGTTAATTAGCTTAATTTCTTAATTGCAAACATTTATAAAGAAAGAATATTATGCCAAGTACCCAATCAATTGTTCGCACAGATTTTGCGGCAGCAGTAGTACAAATCGCTGAAGAACGAAAAATTGAAGCAGAAGATATCTACGAAGCAATTCGTCAGGCTCTAGTATCTGCTTATCGTAAACAAATGGGAGAATTAGATGAATCTTTTCATTACTTTGTTGAGTTAAATAAAGAAAGTGGCGCTGCCAAAATTTTCCAAGCTCCAGTTACAAAAGTAGATGAAGAAACTGAAGAAGTTTTAGAGTGGGATGAGAGTAAGGCAGAAGAGGTGACACCAGCTGGTTTTGGCCGAATTGCGGCACAAACTGCTAAGCAGGTAATTTTACAAAAAATTAGAGTTACTGAAAGAGATACAGTTATTGCCGCCTATCGTGAAAGACTTGGCGAGGTGATCACTGGTCAGGTGTTGCGTATGCAGGGTCCTAATGTCATTGTTGATATCGGTCGTGGTCAAGGATTTATGCCTCCGGAAGAACAAATGCGTGGAGAGTTTTATAGACTTAATCAGCGTATGGCAGTTTTAGTTAAGGATATTCAAGAAAGTGCCAGAGGTCAACAAATTATTGTATCTAGATCAGATTCTCGTCTAGTGGAACAACTATTTGAAAGAGAAGTGCCTGAGATAGCAACAGAAGCGGTAGAAATTGTTTCAATAGCCCGTGAAGCAGGCGTGCGTACCAAACTCATTGTTCGTTCTGCTCAGAGTGGTGTTGATCCGGTTGGATCTTGTGTTGGCCAGCGAGGAGTGAGAGTCCAAAAGGTGATCGAAGAATTAAATAATGAAAAAATTGACATTATTCCTTTTGCCGAAGATAAAGTGCAATTACTAAAAGCCACTTTGGCTCCAGCAGAAAGTCTGGTTATAGATATTGATGAAAAGAAAAAAATGGTGACTGTCACTGCTCCCGATGATCAATTATCTTTGGTTATTGGTCGTGGTGGTCAAAATGTTCGCCTAGCAGCTAAATTAACTGGTTATCAGATTACTGTTAAATCAGCCACTGGTAAAGTTGAGTCAGCAGTGACGGGTGAAGAAGAACATGAAATTGATACTTTTGGTATTAGTGATGATACTAGAGAAATTTTAATTCAGTATAAATTAACCACACTCAATGATCTTGTGCGTTTTCGTGACAAGTGGGTTGATATGGAAGAAATTGCCGATAATGATCGACAAATTCTATTAGATAGAGTAGCAGAGTATTTAAAGGAAATAGAATAAAACCATGGCTTTAATTAAACGCTGTCCAGTTATCACAATCATGGGTCATGTTGACCACGGTAAAACTACATTGTTGGATTATATTCGTCAAAGTAGAATTCAGGCTGGTGAGGCTGGAGGAATGACTCAGCACATTGGGGCTTATCAAATTGATTTTAAAGATCAGAAAATTACTTTTATTGATACTCCTGGTCATGCAGCTTTCAATAAAATGCGCCAACGAGGAGCTCAAGTAACTGACTTGGTGGTTTTGGTGGTGGCAGCTAATGATGGTGTTAAGCCTCAAACTATAGAGTCTATTCGTCACATTAAAGAAGCAAAAGTGCCAGTATTAGTAGCTATTAACAAAATTGATTTACCAGATGTCCGTCCAGACAATGTTAAGAGTCAATTAGCTGAGCATGAACTTTTAGTTCAGGAATATGGTGGCGATGTGGAGGTGGTAGAAATTTCTGCCAAGACAGGCAAGGGAGTTGATAAGCTTTTGGAAACTATTATTCTTTTAACTGATTTATTGGAACTCAAAGCTGATCTCAGTGCACCTCTTGAAGCAGTAGTTATTGAGTCAACTAAGGATAAAAATAAGGGTCCAGTAGCAAGAGTTGTCGTTAAACAAGGAAGTTTAAAAATCCGTCAAGATTTATTGGTTGGAGATATTGCTGGTAAAGTGCGTGGTTTAATCAATGAAAAGGGAGAGCTTTTAGAAGAAGTTTTACCTGGTTCACCTACAGAAATTATTGGTTTAAAAGAAGTTCCAGAAGTGGGTGAAATTGTGAGAGAAGCAGGCATTGATTATAGTGCAGTTGCCGAGAGTGATTTTAGCCAAACTGGAGACTTAGAAAAAAGTTTTACTAGTGCTGAAGAAAACGTCGATTGGGATAAATTAGATTTAGATTATATTTTGGGCCAAAAAGAAAAAATTAAATTAATTGTAAAGGCAGATGTTAAGGGTACCCTTGAAGCCATTTTACAGAGTTTAGACAAAGACAGCGTTGAAGTTTTGCGTTGTGGAGTGGGTCAGATTACTGAAGAAGATTTGGAATTAGCTACTGGTGAAAAAGTGTTGTTAATTGCTTTCAATATTAAGGTATCTAATAAAACTAAAAAAATTGCAAAAACATTGGGAGCAAAAATCAAAGAATATGATGTAATTCATCATTTAATTGAAGACTTACAGAAACAAATGTTAAAACTAATGGATTCAACTATAGATGAAGTAGTGACTGGAGAGGCAGAGATTTTAGAAGTTTTCGAGATGAAGGGTGAGCGAATTGCTGGAGTGAGGGTTAAGACTGGTGAAATCAAACAAAATGATTTGCTACATCTTAAACGCGCTGAAGAGATCATCGCTAATCCAGTGATTAAAAAAATGATGCATGGTAAAGAAGAGATTAAAGTGGTTAAAACTAAAAACGAGGCTGGCTTGACTTTTAAAAACAAAAAATTAGATTTTGGGGTGGGCGATTTAGTAATTGCTTATACTCAAGAAGATTAATTTTAAATTAAAATAAAAAGCTGTGATATAATATCCAGGTTAAAAAATAATAATGCTTACTTTGCTAAACAGGCTAAGGCTTGTTGGTTAAAGGTAACAATCGAAAGGATCTATGGCATTAACTAGTAAACAAAAATCTCAAATTATTAAAGATTTTGCTTTATTCGAAGGTGATACCGGATCGCCAGAGGTACAAATTGCCCTTTTAACTGCTTCAATTCAAGAGTTAAGTGAGCACCTCAAAACTCATAAAAAAGATAATCATTCCCGCAAAGGTTTATTGAAACAAGTTTCTAAACGTCGTCGTTTACTTAATTTTCTTTTAGGTCGTAGCGAAGAACGTTATCGTAAGCTGATCGATAAATTAGGTCTAAGCAAGTAAGCCTAGTGATAAATTCTCTTAAATTTGTTATAATACTAGTCTGTTATTAATATAAACAGGGTTTGGGAATGTTAGGTGAGGATTCCAAAAAGTTGATAAATTTTATCGATTTTTCAGAATACTCATTTCCCCAAATTTTGTTGAAGGCTCTATTGAGCTAAAAGAAAGAAGGATAATATGTCTTATCCAAGTTATGAAAAGCAATATCATCGTGATGTGGTCATTGGTGATAAAACCATTAAATTTACAGTTGGTAAATTTAGTGAACAAGTTAGTGCTGCAGTATTAGCACAATGTGGTGACACTGTTGTACACACTACAGTAGCACTTGGTCGTAAAGTTAATCTCGGTTACTTTCCTTTATCAGTTGAATTCGAGGAAAAACTCTATTCAAGCGGTATGATTAAAGGTTCTCGTTGGGTAAAAAGAGAGGGTCGTCCTACGGATGATGCAATTTTGCGAGCTAGAGTGATAGATCGCACCATGCGTCCTTTATTTCCAGATGGAATTAAACATGAAGTACAAATAATCAGCACAGTTCTATCTTATGATGGTGAAAATGAGCCAGATATGATGGCTCTATTGTCTGCTGGTTTAGCGCTACAAATTAGTGAAATTCCTTTTGATGGGCCTATTGCCGGAGCTAGATTAGCTTTAGCCAAAGATGGTTCAAAAGAGCAATTTATCTTTAACCCTCTAAAAAGTGAAATCGAAGAAAACGATCTTGATCTAATTGTGTCAGCTTCTAAAACTTCAATTGTGATGGTAGAAGCTGGAGCAAACGAGGTTAAAGAGTCAATTATTGTCGATGCTTTAGTTAAAGCTCAAGAAGTTTTATCTGGAGTTTGTGGAGAAATTGAAAAGATTGCCAAAGAAATTGGCAAAGAAAAAGCAGTTTTGACTGAGGAAATCAGCGAAGATGAGCAATCATTTATCAGCGAATTGAAGTCAGAAATTGATCAAAAGTATGGTCCAGAAATTAATCAGGCTGTGCTTAAGAAAGCACAACTGGAAGATTCTGGCATCAGCGAATTAATTGAAAAGATTGTTGCTGAAAAAACTGATCAGGCCAAAGAGAGTGATAAAGAAGTTAGTGTTGCTATGGTAGCAGATATCATTTATCAATTAGAAAAAGATGAAGCTCGAAGAATGATTCTTGAAGATGGAGTTCGTCCGGATGGTCGAAAAACTGATGAAATTAGACAAATTTGGACAGAAATTGATGTTTTACCTAGGGCTCACGGCAGCGCTATGTTTAAAAGAGGTGCAACTCAAGCTTTGACTGTAGTAACTTTAGCCGATCCTTCTTTGGGTCAAACAGTTGAAGATATTACTGGTGAGAGAGTGAGACATTACATGCATCATTACAACATGCCTCCCTATGCTTCTGGAGAAGCTGGACGCATTGCTTATCCTAAGAGACGAGAAATTGGTCATGGAGCTCTTGCTGAAAGAGCGCTGAGGCCAATGTTACCTTCACAAGAAGAATTTCCTTATGCGATTCGAGTGGTAACTGAGATCATGAGTTCTAATGGCTCAACCTCTCAAGCTGCTGTTTGTGGTTCCACTCTGTCTTTAATGGCAGCTGGTGTGGCTCTTAAGCGACCTGTTTCAGGTATTGCCATGGGATTGATGAGTGACGGTAAAGACAAGTTTATAATTCTTTCGGATATTCAGGGCTTAGAAGACCACGTCGGTGACATGGATTTTAAAGTAGCTGGTAGTGAAAAAGGAATTACAGCTATTCAGATGGATATTAAACTAAAAGGTATAGACAAAGACATCTTAGTCAAAGCTCTTTCTCAAGCTCATAAGGGTCGCATGCATATTATGCAAGAAATGCTTAAAAATATTACTAGTTCACGAGAAGAATTAAGCCAATATGCGCCAAAAGTATCTCAATTAGTTATCCCTGCAGAAAAGATTGGTACAGTGATTGGTAGTGGCGGTAGTGTTATTAAGGATATTATTGAAAAAACTGGAGCAGAGGTCAACGTAGTTGAAGATAAAGAAAAGAAACAGGGCGTTATTAATATTTCTTCTCCGGATCAAGAAGCAATAGATCAAGCTTTGGAAATGATAGATGGCTTAGTTAGAGAAGTAGAAGTTGGTGATGAATTTGAAGGCGAAGTTACTAGAGTTGAAAACTATGGTGCTTTTGTTGAATATTTGCCGGGACGAGATGGTCTGCTTCATGTATCTAATATGTATACTGATTATGTGAGGGACGCTCATGAAAAAGTTAAACTGGGCGATCATTTAAAGATACGTATTAAAGAAATAGGTCCAGATGGTAAAATAGCTTTAACAGCTCTTACTCCAGAGGAAGAAGCTGCTCAAAAAGAAGCTCGTTCTAATTCAACACGTGGCGGAGGTCAAAGACGTTTTGATCAGGGTCGAAGTAGTAATCGTAACTATCGTTCGAATAATAATCAAAACAACAGACGCCGTTCTTAATTAAATTGAGCGTAACCAGGGTTTTTTTGCTATACTAAAAAGATGCAACTGCCCGCAATTAGCAATCAACGCCAATTATTTGGCATCCTGGCCTTAGACGATGCTCTATCTTTAAGTGAAGTTTTATCTTTAGATTTAAGTTTAACTGATAACCTATCTTTTTTGGAACAGGTTCTCCTTTTATTAATGGAATTGTCCAAAGAAGTAACTGGAATAGTTGTAGATCCAATTTATAGCTTAGCTTTATTAAGTTCCAAACCCAAGAATGTAGGGGCGCTTATTCGCTTAGAACAACACCAATTAATAGAGGCTCAAGATATCCCTCAACTTTTTCCTAATTTTTCACTTTTAGAAATTCAAAACAATTATGCTTTGGCGAAATTAAGCCTTAATTATCAGTCTCACGAAGAGCAAGCCATGGTTAAAAAACAATTGTTAGCTGAAATTAGAGATTATAGTCAAAGTTTAAAAATTGACTTTTTACTTAAACTCCAAACCAATTTTGACAATGAAGAAATTTTATTAAATAGCATTCAAGAGCTTCATCCTTTTGTTGATGTTTTAGTTTTGGAGGGAGTTGCTCAACCCCTATTGGCAGCTACTATTAGTAGCGAATTAGATATTCCTTGGTTGTTAAGTGCTGATAATCAAAAAAATTTAAGTTATGAAAAGTTTAAGGATAATTTCAGAATAGCGATGGAAAATGGAGCAAAAGGTTTTTATTTAGGAAATTTTTTGTGGCGAGAATTGGCTCAATACCGTCAAAATGATCAAGAGTTTAATTGGTCAGCCATGCAAAATTTTGTACGCACTACTTTGCGAGATCGTTTAATTGAACTTAATCGTATAGCTGAGGAATTAACTCTTTAAATATTTGGGTAAAATTATTGTTTGCTATAAATATTTTTTATTTATATATCAATCTTTTTTATAATTGATTATTAGTGACTTTTCTGCTATAATATCAGTACAGTATTTAATTGATAATTAAAAAAGGAGACCTATGTTAGAACTCAAACCATTAGCCTATGCTTATGATGCTCTTGAACCCCATATTGATGAAGAAACAATGAGGATTCATCACGATAAACATCATCAAGCTTATTTAGATAAATTTAAATTAGCACTTCAAGATTTGCCAGATTTAAAAGATTTGCCAGTTGACGAAGTTCTGTGGCGTTTAGCAGATTTAAAAGAGAAGCTTGACTCCAAAACTTGGATGGTTTTAAAAAATCATGGTGGAGGTTTTGCTCATCATAATATTTTTTGGGAAATCATGTCTCCTAAAGGAGCAAGAGAGCCAGTCGGAGATCTTAAAAATTTAATTGAAGATCTCGGTGGTTTTGACAAGTTTAGGCAGCAATTTAGTGATTTAGCAATGAGTCAGTTTGGTTCTGGCTGGGCTTGGTTAGTGCTTAATCAAGATAAAAAACTTGAAATGTATAATTTGCCCAATCAAGATTCGCCTCTAACCTTACATCATCAACCACTACTAGGTGTTGATGTGTGGGAACATGCTTACTATTTAAAATACCAAAACCGTCGCGCTGACTATGTGGACGCTTGGTGGCAAGTAGTTGATTTTGCTGCTGCAGAAAAGCGTTATCAAACTGCTTTAACAAAAAACCATTCTTAAGAGTTTGAGCTTGCAGTCAACAGAAACTTGTTTTAGGATAGTTTCCTATGTTAGAAGTGATTTTGGATGTAGAAACTAAGCAAAGTTTCGATGATGTTGGAGGTTACTTTCCAGAAAAATTAGGTATTTCTTTTGTTGGTTTGTGTTTAAGAGAAAATGGCGATAAAAAAGGTCAATTTCTTTCTTTTTTTGAAAAAGATTTAAAAAAACTCTTTCCTTTGTTAGAAAGGGCAGACGTAGTGATTGGTTTTAATTTAGATAATTTTGACATGCCCACTCTAATTCCTTATTATCAAGCAGATATTAAAAAAATTCCCACTCTTGATTTATTAACACGTATTAAAGACAGCGTTGGTCATCGCATTGCCTTAGACGCTGTTGCTCAAGAAACTTTGGGCTCCGGTAAAATTGGAGATGGACTTGACGCTATTCGTTATTACCAAATTGGTGATCTAAAAGCTCTTGAAAAATATTGTTTAGAGGATGTCAAAGTGACTAGAGATGTTTATGATTATGGATTAAGGAATGGCGAGGTCAAATTTCGCAATAAATGGAATCGATTAATCAAAGCCCCTGTTGATTTCTCTTTTGTAGCGAAAAAGGCTAGTGGTACACAAATGAGTTTAATTTAAAAAAATTATGAATAAAGCTAAACCTCAATTTTGTTACACTGCCTCTGGAGTGTTAATTATTGATCAGCGAGTTTTGTTGTTAAAACATAAAAAATTAAAAACATGGTTAACTCCGGGCGGTCATTTAGAAGAAGGAGAATTTTTACATCAAGCAGCTGAAAGAGAATTTTTTGAAGAGACCGGATTAAAAGTGAAAGCTATTAGTCCACCTAATTTTGATTTAAATTTTGATCAACAAGATAAAAATATTTCTTTCCATCCTGTGCCGATTAGTATTAACTTGCATTGGATTTCAAAAAAAAACTATCAATATCGCTTAGCTGGTCAAAAGAAAAGAGAAAAGGATTGGTTAAAAGGTTGTGAACAACACCTAGATTTTCAATATTTATTAGCTAGTGAAGTTGATTTATCTACCTTACAGCAGAATGACGAATCAGAAGAGATTGCTTGGTTTACTTTAGGTCAAATTAAAAAAATGTCGCAAAAAGAAATCTTTGAACAAGTTAGATGTGAATTAATTTTGGCTTTTAAATTACTGAACATTTAACTGTTATAATCAGTGACAGAAAGTTTTTATGAAGCAACAACTAACTCAGAAGGTTAAATTTTTGCACAAGGTAGCAATAGTAAGAGTTAATCAGGATCAAAAAGAGGCTTTAATTTTAAAACGCAGTAGTGATTCAATTTCTCGTCCCAATGCCTGGGATTTACCAGGAGGCAACGCCGAGTGGCCCAGTCTAGAACAAGACAGTGTTGCTAATCTACATCAATTAGATATTGCTAGAGAAGTCAAAGAAGAGAGTAACTTATTAGTTGAACCAGGTCTTTTTGATTTTGAGCATCTTATTTATTTTGCTAGTTACTTTGAAGCTGATCGAGATCTTTATAGCATTAATTGTGGTTGGTATTTAGATTTTTCAGAAAGCGATCGGGCAGAAATCAAAACTTCAACAGAACATCAGGATTTTGCATGGGTCAATTTAAATGATCTAAACAGTTATGATTTTGGTGGTGAAAGAGGTCAGTTTGTTAAAAATATTTTAAATAAAGCTTTTAATAAATAATGAAAAATTTACTTAAAATTAATAATCTAAATGTAGAGGCTGATAAGAAATTAATTCTCAAAAATATTTCTTTGTCTATTAATAGTGGAGAACTAGTTGCTTTAATGGGTGCTAATGGAGCTGGCAAATCAACTTTGGTTAGGGTTTTGCTAGGTGATGACAATTATCAAGTGAGTGCTGGTTCAATTAAATTTGCTGATCAAGATTTAATTGCTCTTAAACCAGAAGAACGTGCCAAATCAGGTTTAGCTTTTGTTTGGCAACAAGCTCCAGCAATTAAGGGAGTTGAACTATTTACTCTACTAAATTTAATCCAAGAAATTCACGACGGTGACTATGATTATGAGCTAGCAGATTCTCTTTTATTTAGAGAAATTAATAGTAATTTCTCTGGTGGGGAAAAGAAAATTGCCGAATTAGTTCAAGTCTTGAATCAAAACCCTAAGTTGTTAGTTATTGATGAGTTGGATTCCGGTTTGGACATTGAGAATTTAGGAAAAGTTCTAACTGCCCTCAAGAAAGAATTAAAAAAGAGAAAAATAGCTTTATTAATCATTACTCACTCTGGAGCAGTTTTAGATGAAATTAAGCCGGATCGCATTGCTATTTTGCGCCAAGGAGAATTAGTTTGTCAAAGTCGAGATGTTAAGAAAGTATTAAACACCATTAAAAAATATGGCTACCAAAAATGCGAAAGCTGTAAAAACTGCTTATAAACAACTAGACCACCATATTGAAGAGATTCTTAGTATGTCTGGGTCAGAGGTGTTGAGTTCGGTAGAAGCTTGGGATAAGTTCCCTTGGACTAGAGAGTATTTTGTTGATAAGCCCAAAGAAGGATATTTTGTTTGGATTAAAGAACAACCCAATTGTTCTTTTTTAGGTTGCGTTTCTCTAGATAAACCAGGCACTAAACAACAACTAAACAATCTTATTGTCATAGAAGCTGGATTGTATGTTGACTTAACTGGTACTTGTGAGTCGGCCAGCTTGCTTAGTGAAAAGGTGATAGGAAAAAGTCGTTCTCATCAGGCTAAAGGCAAATTATTATTGCGCCAGGGAGCTAGTTTATATTATCAGCATGTTCATGATTGGGATAAAAACGACCAGGTTAGTACTAATTATGAATTCTTTTTAGAACAAGGAGCTAGTCTAGAATATACCTATAAAATTGAATCAGCAGCCAGGGCAATGCAATTGAAAGCGCAAATTCATTTAGCAAAGGGCGCCCGCTCTGATTTAAAAATATTAGCTAATTGTCAAGATACCAAAATGAATTTAACAGATATTGCCTATTTAAATGGGGCGGGCGCCAATGCTATTTCCACTTTACGTTTAGTTGGTCGAAAAGGTGCTGAAGTTAAAGCGCGCTCCAGAATTATAGCTAAAGCTGCTGCTAAGGGTCATCTTGATTGTGGTGGTTTGATGTTGGATAAAAGTGCTAAGTTAGAATTGATTCCTGAACTACTGGTGGAAAACCCTAATGCTCAATTGACTCATGAGGCTTCAATTGGTAAATTGTCGGCAGAGCAAATTCTTTACCTGCGAAGTCGAGGTTTAAGTGCCGGAGAAGCTGAAGATTTAATTTTGCGAGGTTTTTTAAGTGAATAATGTCAAAGAAACAAGCATTAAACAACTTATTTAAAATAATTGTGATCAATGGAGACAAATAATGAGAATTTTTGTAGCTTCAAAAAATCCAGTTAAAATTAATGCTGTTACTATTGCATCTAGTGAAAGTTATCCTGATATCGAAGTGCACGGACTAGCGGTTTCTAGTGGAGTGTCGGAGCAACCAATGACCGATCAAGAAACCCTAGAAGGCTCAATTAATCGAGCCAAAGCCTTAAAAAAAATAGTTTTGGCAAAATCTTTATGTCTACCAGACGAAGAAGTTTTGTTTGTTGGTGCGGAAGGTGGAGTTTATTGTCCAAAATTTGCTAAAAATGATCAAGAACTGTGGTCTACGGTTTGGATCAGTGTTCTAGATCAAAAAGGAGATATTTATTCTGCCAGTGGTGCTAGATTTCGTTTGCCACAGGTTTTGGCTGATGGAATTTTAGCTGGTCAAGAATTAGGACATGTAATTGGTGATTTATTTAACGATCTTGACCTTAAACGTAAAAGTGGAGCAATTGGAATTCTAACTAAGGGTTTTATTGATCGCACTGAGGAATACGTGGCCATTGCTAAATTAGCAATTGGTTTATGGTATGGTAGGGATTGGCAAAAAAGCTAAAACTTTGAGTAAAATTTAATCCCATAATATTAAAATTAACTGATCTTGACAGCTTGTTATTTATACTTCAAAATAGTATCACAATATAGCAGTTACTGGCTTTGGCCGAAGGTCTCATGCAAGAAAAATTTAAAAAAGTTTCCCCTTATATCTTCCCACTATTAGCTTTTGCTTTTGTCGTTTTTATGTTTGTTCGCTGGTACTCCACTAGGGTGGCGGAAGAAGGAGCTAGTTTGTTAAGTAATGACCTAGAAATTACAACTCTTACTCAAGAAGAAGAAGAAAGTATTATTAGAGGAACAACTGATTTTTCCACGGCTGAAATGATGGCTGTAGGAGAAGCTAGTGGTGAAATTCGTTACCAACTAGTAGAAGATAAACTCAATTTTACAGTAACTGCTAATTTACCAGACAGTAATGAAGCATTTGCAGTTTGGCTTAAAGAAATCGATGGCGATGCTAAGAAAAAAGTTTTCACGCTTAGTTATTCTAAGGCTGGCTTTATTGGCTCAGCTTCAGTGCCTGCTGAAGTTTTACCTATAGAAGTAATAGTCAGCACAGAGTCGGATTTACTCCTTGAGGATGCTCTCTTGCGAGGAATTATCGAAAATTAAGATATACATTGATATATTTTGATAGTTAAAAATTAAAATTGCTTCTTGATATACTAGTCAAGTATGCTACTCTAGGAATTAGTAATTAACAATTATCCTGGCCAGGAGTCAGGAAGAAGGAGAATAGTATGGCAGCTTTTAGCTACACCAATAAAAAGGGTCAAACTTATTATCTTCACACTCGTGATGTGACCTTAAAAAATGGTCGTGTGCAAACCATTTACTTTTTTGCACGTGACATTCGTGATGGTTCCCTGAGCGAAGTCCCAGCCGGTTATATGGTTGTTGAGACATCTCGCACTGGCATGCCAGTTTTGAAGAAAAAATAATTTTTCTCATTTGTCAATTAAAACCCCGCCTTTTTATTAATGCGGGGTTTTTCTTTATTGGTTTTGTTATTTATTTGTTATGATAAGTTTATGAAAATTTATATTGCTAGTGATCATGGAGGATTTAAACTCAAAGAAGAAATTAAACTTTTTTTAAAAGACCAAGTTATTGACTTGGGTCCCAGTGAACTTGATCCAGATGACGATTATCCACAATTTGCTTTCAAATTAGCAGAAAGAATTACTCAAGACAATGATGACAGTATTGGTCTGTTGTTTTGTCGTTCTGGATCGGGGATGGTGATAGCGGCTAACAAGGTCAAGGGTATTCGAGCAGTGGATGTTTATGATGAAAAAATTGCAAAACATGCTGTTGAAGATAATCATGCCAATGTTTTTGCTTTTGGAGCTGATTTTTTGACTAAGCAGAAAGTTTTAGATTGTTTGTTAACAATTATGAAAACAAATCCCAGTAAAGAAACAAGACACCTAAGAAGAATTAAGCAAATTACTGATTATGAAGAACAAGTAAGGATTGCTAATGCAAATTAACCCAGCTATTTTAACTGACAGTCTTGCTACTTTTGCCCAGCAGTTGGATTTAGTAAAACAACAATCGGACATTAAAGTTGTGCAAATAGATATTATTGATGCTTTGTTTGCCGATAATGTTACTGTCAGTCCAAGTGACTTAATAGATTTTGATTTTGCTCAATTATCAATTGACTTTCATTTAATGACGGAAGAGCCAATGGATTATGTTTGGGAGTTAATTGAATGTGGTAAGCGATTGCCAACTAGGTCGGTGATAGGTCAGATTGAAAAGATGTCTCAACAATCAGATTTTTTAGAAGAAGTTAAAAAATCCGGTTGGCAAACAGGTTTAGCACTAGACCTTTTTACTCCTCTTGAGAATATAGAGGATTCTTCTTGGGAAAATTTGGACCAGGTATTGTTGATGGCAGTTGAAGCTGGTCAACAGGGTCAATTTTTTAATAAGTTGGTGCTTGATAAAATTAAAGAACTAAAAACTCTGTCAGGGAAAATAGACAAGCGCTTAAGAATTAGTGTGGATGGCGGAGTTAAAGCTGAATATCTCAAAATTTTAGAAAAATCTGGGGTTGATCAGGTAGCTATTGGATCAGCACTATTTAATGCTCAAAATTTTGATTTGGCTTTTAATAATTTGAAAAAGGAGCTTTTATGACCAAAGAAGAACGAAAAAAAATAGTGGTTCCGGGAGCGAATCGCTTGTGTAAGGTAGAAAAAATTGCTTTTTATGGAGGCGCAGATCTAGATGATGACCATCCAGTTTGTCAAGCTGCTTTTGAAATAGCTGCCTATGTGGCCAGTCAAAAGAAAATTGTAGTTAACGGTGGGGGTCCAGGAGTCATGGGAGCTGCTACCAAAGGAGCTCAATCCACAAATGGCAAGACAATGGCAGTTACTTTTAATCCAGTTAATATGCCAGAGTTTGAGGGTCGTGATGGAGATAATATAGTTGACCGGGAAATTAAAACCAGTAATTATATAGAACGGATGTTTGGTTTAATGGACAATTCTGATCTTTTTGTTTGTTTTCAAGGTGGAACTGGTACTTTAAGTGAATGGGCTACTGCTTGGCTTTTGGCTCATCTTTATTATGGTAATCATAAGCCAATGATTTTATATGGTCATTTTTGGCATGAAGTGATGGATGTCATTCACAAACATTTTTTAATTGGTTATAAAGAATCAAAAGTATATCGAATTGTTGATAATTTAGAAGAGTTTAAAATAGCTCTTCATTTATTTGAAGAAGAAATGGAAAAACGTTTAGAATAAGATCAAAAATAATCTCAAGTCTTGCAAACTGACTTCTTTATCTTGTACAATGTTTTAACTGCCTATGTACGATTGTATTAGCATTGGATCTTCACTAGTTGACATTTTTATTAGCTCTAAAGATCTAGAGACTGATCGTAACAAACAACAACATGTTTTGACTTATGGAGACAAATTAGATTTAAATGATTTCCACATTTTCACTGGTGGTGGAGCCAGTAATACTTCAGTAGCTTTAGCTCGTTTGGGTTATAAAACGGCAGTTATTTCTGAAACTGGTCATGACGAATTTTCTGATTTAATAGTGAGAGATTTTGAACGAGAGGGTGTCAGTACACAGTTACTGATTAGAGAAAAATTAGAAAGAACTGGAGGAAGTGTGCTATTAGTAACTAAAGGTGGAGATCGAGTAGCCATGACTCATCGAGGTGCAGCTTCAATGCTTGACCCTTATGACATTCCCTCTTTTTGGTTAACTCAAGCCAGTTGGGTTCACTTATCTAGTATTGCTGGTCAAAAAAATACTTTGTTGAAAATTTTTAATAGTTTAATCAAAGACCAAGACACTAAGTTATCATGGAATCCTGGTAAAAGTGAAATAGAGCTATTGGTAAATAGAACTTTTGATTTAGATAAAATTCCCTGTGAAGTATTTTTTGTTAATCAACAGGAATGGTTGTTGTTAGCTGAAGTTCAGGAAGAAATTCTAGCTCATTTTCCACAAGTAATTGTGACTATGGGTAAGAAAGGTGGAGAAGTCTACTTGTATGGTAAAAAGAAATTTATTTATGAGGGGCAATCTGGTAGTGCTGTAGACAATACAGGTGCTGGCGACTCTTTTGCTGCTGCCTATATTGCTGCTCTATTGGATAATCGAAAGGTGGAGGAGGCAATTGTTTGGGGAGTTCGTAATGCAAGCAGTGTTGTGAGGTTTTACGGAGGTAAAACTGGTTTATTACGTCGTAATCAAATGTTGGAATTACTAGCTGTGCAAAAAAAATAAAAATGCTAGACTGAATAGGATATATGAGAAAAATTTTAATTGTTACTACATTGTTATTACTCGCTTTTCCCTTGCTTTTTTTTCAAAAGGTTTTAGCTTCTTCTTTGCAAATCACTGGTTTAGGAGCTATGGATGTGTCTGATTTAGATCTGGGAGGAAGCTTGAAAAGTTATACTTATTCTGGTGGAACTTTCGAATTAACTGGTTTAGCTTCTCCCTCTGCTACCATATCTATCTTGATTAACGATTCAACTCAAACAGCGACAGCTGATGCAGAAGGGGGTTGGACAAACTTGGTTTCATCTTTGGCTGAAGGTGATCATCAATTTAATTTAGAATCTGGAGATGAAACATTAGATTTCGTTTTAACTATTGGTGAGGTTGCTGAAGCAACAGAATCTGAAGAAGCTACGATTAGTAGTACTGAAGATACTTTGCCGGAAGCTGGTTCAACTACTACTACTATTTTGTTTTTGGCCTTAGCAATGTTAAGCATTGGACTGGGATTTACACTTCAAGCAAAGCAATTTTAATCTTTTTATGTCTCAAATTAATTCTGAAGAAATTTTAAATCAGGAACTTGACGAGTTAAGAGCTAAAATTGAACAGATTCAATTACCAGAAGAACTGTTATTAAAACTAAAAAAAGAATTAGTTTCTCTAGAACGTAGCGTTAAGTTGGGAAATTATGATGAAAAATATGACAAAGTTTCTCGTTATTTAGATTGGGTGATCAAAATCCCTTTTGCTCAAAAGAGTGAAGATACACTGGATATTCAGGCGGCTAAAGCGATTTTTGATAAACATCATTATGGTTTAAAAGAGGTTAAAGATCGTTTTTTAGAATATTTAGCAATTCTTAATTTACAAAAACAAAATTTTACCAATCAAGAATTTTCTGCTCCAATATTACTTTTAGTTGGTTTAGTGGGAACTGGAAAAACCACTTTTGCTTATTCTTTAGCAGAAGCATTGGGACGACAGATATTGCGTATTCCTATTGGTGGTATGGTATCTGCTAAAGAATTACGTGGAGAATCAAGATTAATTTTAGAAGCTCAACCAGGGGCAATTATTCAGGGTTTGTGTGAAGCTAAGACAATGAATCCCGTAATTTTACTAGATGAAATTGATCGAGCTGCTGATGAAGCTAACAATGACATTATGGGGGTTTTAGTAGAACTATTAGATCCTGCTCAGAACCATGCCTTTGTAGACAACTATATTAATTATCCAGTTAATTTAAGTCAGGCTATTTTTATTGCTACTTGTAATAATACTAGACGTATTGCAACAGCAGTAATTGATCGTATGGAGCGAATTGATATGCCTTCTTATAGTGACGAAGAGAAAATTGTGATTGCAAAAAAGTATATTTTGCCAGGTGTTATGAAAGAAGCTGGCTTAAAAGAAAATCAGTTTAAGATTGATGAGGCTATTTGGCCAACGCTAGTACGTCCTTTAGGTTTTGATGCCGGAGTGAGAACATTGCAGCGCACTCTTAAAGGTGCGGTGCGTAAAGCCGCGCGAATTATTGTAGAAAGAGGTTTTAAAGAAGTGATTATAGGTCCGGATAATGTTAAGATTTTTCTACCTAGCTATTAGTTTGTGTTAGAATTGGGATATGTCAAAGACTGATTTATCAGTGGAGAAACTATTAATTGAACTTAAAAATTTATCTAAATTAGAATCTTTACTTGAAAAAAATGTAAATATACTTCCTTTAGCTAATCGAGCTGAGGATATAGTTCATGGTGAAGGCAAACAAGATGCTGAAATTATGCTGATTGGTGAGGCTCCTGGTTATCATGAGGCTTTGGAAAGACGTCCTTTTGTTGGTCGTTCAGGACAATTATTGCGTAAAACTCTTTTAGAAATTGATTTACCAGCCGAAACAGTTTTTATTAGCAACATTGTAAAGGTGCGTCCACCAAATAATCGAGACCCTTCACCTAAAGAAATTTTAGCTTTTAAACCTTTTTTAGATAAAGAGATTGAACTAATTCAACCTAAATTAATTGTTACCTTAGGACGTTTTAGTATGGCCAAATTTTTAGAAGATGTTAAAATTTCACAAATACACGGTCGATTACATAAGTTGAGGTGGCAAAATCAAGATTTATTTGTTTTACCAATGTATCATCCAGCAGCAGCTCTGAGGTCTGGTCGGGTTAAAAAATCATTTATTGAAGACTTCAAAAAAATTAAAAAAATTATAAAGTGGATAGATTCACAACAAGAAACTTTGAAATTAAAAGAACAATTGAGAGAGGAATTATTTTAAATATGTCAAAACTTAACTTTTTAGCTTTAGGAGGTATGGGTAGGGTTACCCAAAACCTTTATTTATATCAATATCAACAAGAAATATTGCTGATTGATTGTGGTATCGGTTTCCCTGATATGTATATGCCTGGGGTAGATGCCCTTATTCCAGATATTAGTTATTTATTAAATCAATTAGAGTCAGGAGCAAAGATAGTTGGTATGATCTTGAGTCATGGTCATGACGACCATATTGGAGCCTTACCCTATCTATTGCCGAATTTGCCAGATTTTCCAATTTATGCTTCTCTATTGACAGCTCAATTTGCTCATGATCGCTTACGGGATAAGAAGCTTGATCGGAAAATTCAGGTTTTAAATGATCGACAACAATTAAATTTAAGTCAATCTTTTAAATTTCAATTGATTGCTGTTACTCATTCCGTACCCGATTCAAAACATATTTTATTAGAGACACCTGTGGGTAAAATTTACCACGGTAGTGATTTTAAATTAGATAAACAACCTGTTGATGGGCGGCTTAGTGATATGGATTTTGTTGAGAAAATTGGTCAAGATGGTGACTTATTAATGGCCTCTTTAGATTGTTTACGAGTTGAAAGAGATGATTGGACTCCCTCTGAATCTACAGTTGGTCCTGCTTTATTTAGAGAAATGCAAGGTGTTGAAGGTAAGATTTTAGTAACTTTAATGAGTTCTCACTTACATCGTATTCAACAAACGGTTGATGCCTGTAGTAAATTGGGTAGAAAAGTGGTTTTTGTTGGTCGCAGCGTAGAACAAAATGTAAAAAGTGCTGCTCAATCTAAAAGTTTGAATATTCCAAAAGGTTTACTTTTAGACAAGAAGAAAATTAATCAATTGCCAGATAATAAGCTCTGTGTAATTATAGCTGGTAGTCAGGGTCAAGAAGGCTCTTCTTTAGTCAGAGCTGTTTACGGCGACCACCAAATAGTCCAGATTAGTAATCGTGATAAAGTGATTTTTTCAGCCGATGTAATTCCAGGTAACGAAATTCCTTATTACACAGCTATTGATCAATTAGCAGCTGATGATGTGGAGGTTGTTTATCCAGACATTCGTCCTGATATTCATCGTTCTGGTCATGCTAGTCGTAGTGAGCAGGAATTAATGCTAAAACTGCTCAAACCTAAGTTTATTATGCCTATTGGAGGTGCTGATCGTCATCGAACTCTATTTAAGAAAACGGTAGCCAAGCCTTTGGATTATAAAGATTGGCAAATTTTAATACCTAAGAGTGGAGAGCTCTTACAAATTGATCAACAAGGAGTGTCGGTGGCTAAAGAAATTCCTCTGTCTGCAAAAACCATTGATGGTTTAGGTATAGGTGATGTTGGTCCAGTTGTTTTATCTGATCGTTTAAATTTATCTAAAGCTGGGATTATTGTTTTATTGTTACCTAGATTTAAAAATCAGTTCGATTTTAATAAAATGCAAGTTATTTCACGAGGTTTTGTTTTCATGAAAGAAGCTGATGAGGTAGTCAAATATATTGAAAAAGAAACAGTAGCTATCATTCAGGATTTGGGAAGAAAAGTCAAAGATGAAGAATTAAAACGTCGCTTAGAAAAGCGTTTAGCGCGTCGTTTATTCAAAATTATTCGTCGTGAACCTATGATTTTACCGGTAATTTGGGATTTTTAGTTTTATCTAAATTACTGTTCTTTTAGCCTTGCTGCTTGCAGTTTTAAGAGTTTTGCTTTTAAATAGAGTTAACTAATCTGATCAAAATATGGCAAAAAGAAAGTCTCGTCGCAAAAAACGTAAAGCAATTCGTTTAAAAATGCGAGCCGATACCACTTATTCAATAATAGCAGTGTTGCTAATTATGTTTGGTAGCTTGGTGCTGGTCTCTTTCAGTGGACAAGGACAATGGTTGATTGCTCTTAACAATTTTTTAGCAGATAAACTTGGCTTATCCATGTTATTTTTACCATTTGTTTTTATTGCTTCAGGTTTAGTAATGATTCGTAGCAAGCATGCTTGGTCTAAGCCAACAATTTTGCTCGGAGTGATTTTAATGATGATTGGGGTGATGGGAGTATCTCGATCTGGTGAAATTGGGATTAATATTTTCAATAATTTATCAAGACTAATCAGCACAATAGGTGCTTATATAGTGTTTGCTTCCTTATCTTTAATTGGTTTTTTAATTCTTTCCCAGAGTTCTTTGACTGATTTAGTTAATGGTTTAAGCAAAATAATTGCCAATCGTCGTAAGGCGAAATTAGCTAAAAAAGGTTTGAAATCTGTTGATGAAGATGTAACTGATAAAGAAATAAAAAAATCTCGTCACTTTTCAATTCCTAAATTAGCTTTTACTAAGAAAACTCTCAAGAGAGGAGCCGATTTTAATGAAGAAATCGAACTTGATGAAACTAGTAGTACTGCTGTTTTGACCAAGGCAGAAACTCAAGCTGCCAAATCTTCAGGTGGTTTAGAAGGAGAAGAAGCTCTCAATGCTTCTTCTATGCCAATGGTTTGGGATTATCCTCCCCTGTCTTTATTATCTGTAGAGAGAGGAGCAAAAGCTGATCGTGGTGATGTCAAAGCCAATGCTCAGGTTATTGAAAATACTCTAGATTCTTTTGGCATTAACGCCAAGGTTGCAGAATATAATCCTGGTCCGGCAGTTACTCAGTATGCTTTAGATATCAGTAAAGGAACTCGTTTATCAAAAATTACAGCGCTGTCAACTGATTTAGCTCTAGCTTTAGCAGCACCGACTGGACAAGTAAGAATTGAAGCACCAATTCCTGGTCGTAATTTGGTAGGAGTAGAGGTACCAAATCATAGTGCTGAAATAGTGCCCTTAAAGACAATGCTATCTTCACCAGTGGTAAAAAAACATCCTTCAAAATTGGCAGTTAGTTTAGGAGTTGATGTAGCTGGTAAACCAATTGTGGCAGACATTGCCGAAATGCCCCATTTATTAATTGCTGGAGCCACAGGTTCGGGTAAATCTGTTTGTGTTAATTCATTTTTGTGTTCCATTTTGTTTCGTGCCACTCCAGAGGAGGTTAAATTAATTTTGGTTGATCCTAAACGAGTAGAGTTGACCAAATATAAAGATATTCCTCATTTGTTAACGCCAGTCATTGTTGATCCAGATAAAGTGGTGTCGGCTCTTAAATGGGCTTCGGAGCTAATGTCTAAGCGCTATAAAATGCTTGAAGATGTTGGAGTGAGAAGTATTCGAGATTATAATGAGCTAGCTGGTTTGGCCACTATGCCAAATATTGTGATTGTTATTGATGAAATGGCAGACATTATGCTTTTCGCTCCCAAAGAGGTGGAAGACAATGTTACTAGGATTGCTCAAATGGCTAGAGCGGTAGGAATTCATTTGGTTTTAGCTACCCAGCGACCATCTGTTGATGTAATCACTGGCTTAATTAAGGCTAACATGCCCACCAGAATTGCCTTCAATGTTTCGAGCGTGACTGATAGTCGAGTAATTTTAGATACTCCTGGCGCAGAGAAACTTTTAGGTAAGGGAGATATGCTTTATTTATCTCCAAATAGAGCTAAACCACAACGTATTCAAGGCACTTACGTTGATGCTAGAGAAATTGATCAACTGATTGATTTTCTTAAATCTAGAGGTAAAAAACCAAATTATGAGGAAGAAATTACTAATAAATATCAGGTTAGCAGGGTAGGAGGCTCCGTTAGCGTTAGTGTAGAGGGAGAGGCTGATCGAGATGAGAGATTTGATGAAGCAGCACAGTTATTTAGTACTAGTGATAGTGCTTCTTCTAGTGCTATTCAGCGTCACTTGTCTGTGGGTTATGCTCGGGCAGCTCGTATTTTGGACCAACTAGAAGAGGCTGGTTTTGTCGGACCTGCTCAGGGTAGCAAGGCTAGAGAAGTTTTTAGAGTTAAGATTCAAGAATATTTAGCTAGTAAAAGTTTTTCATAAATAATTTTAGATTTTTAAAATTAGTTGATTTTATGTTTAAAAAAATGTTAAGCTAAATCTTGTATGAAAAAAATGATAAAAACTTTTCAATTACTTTTTTTATTTTTACTTATTTTTTTAATTAAGCCAGCATTGGCCAGTGCTCTTACGATTGATGCTATAGGAGGTAATGATTCTATTGTTGGTTTGGGGTCTACAGTTAAAGTTTATGAAACTACCTTAACGACTTTCACAGTAACAGGAACTGCCTCTCCTTCAGCTGAAGTGCAGATAGCACTTGCTGATTTAAACAATGATACTGTTGCTGACGTTGAGGGAAATTGGGGAGTTAATTTTAGGGAAGTTTCTTATGGTGAAAATGATTTGGTAGTTAGTTCTGGTGGAGAAACTTTAGACTTAGTTATAAATGTAGCGGAAGTTGCCAGCCTTAGTACGCCTTCTGCTGAGACAGCCACCGAAGAAACTTTGCCAGAATCAGGCGCTTTAGAGAACACAATTATAATTTTTGCTTTTGGAATATTGGTGTTTGGTCTAGGTTTGACACTTAAATCCAAGAATTAAGCAACTTCATAGATTTTTTGATATAGAAAATCACTATTTTTAATATAGTGCTGATTTTTTAGATAAGGATCTGCTGTTGTGGAGATGGCGGGTTTTGCTCCCGCGTCCGCTAATCTGACTTTAACGATATCTACAGATTTAGTTTATTTTCGATTTGAAGCAAGAAGTAAATAGACAAACTTTTTTTGCTTCATCCAGGCCTAATTCTTGGAAATAAAGTGACCTGATTCTTTATTTCTGCTAATCGACTAGGTTTTCACCTAATGTGAACCGTCGATAAGAGTTCAACACTAGATGCCTACTTTTACAATTAAGCAAAAGCAGGAGCAGCTACGAAGCCAAAGTCAAAAAGACTGGCGACTTTATTAACTGCTGTTTTAAAACTGTTTTTGACAGTTATTTTTTAGTGTTGTTTAACATCTTTTCACCAAAGATGATCTGCAATGATTAAAGTTGACTGACGTCAATACAATACATCCCCTGTTAAAGAACAAGTTATTATAACATTTTTACTCGAGAAAATCAATAATATTTGTTTGATCTTTTTTAATTTATAGATTAGCTGCTAAAGTTAAAACTGAAACCCACTCAACCCCATATTTTTTTAATACACGACTGGCGCTATTTATAGTGGCGCCAGTAGTAATTACATCATCAATTATTAAAATATTTTTATTTTTTAAGGGTCGGTGTTGAGAATAAGGATGAGAAATTTCAAAAGTATTATTGAGTCGTTGCAAGCGTTGTTGTTTGTCACTAATTTGTGCTTGAGCAGTATTGTTGACAGTTTTTTTTAGTAAATTTAAACAAGGCTTTTTAGTCCAAACAGCTAGTTCCTCAGCGATAAGTTGACTTTGATTGTATCCTCTTTTTTTAATTTTTTGATTATGAATAGGAACAAAGGTTATTAAGTCAAATTTTTCGTAACTAATATTTAGGTGGAAAAACAACATTTGAGCTAGAAACTTAGCTGCTCGGCTATGATGTTGATATTTTAATGATTTAATTAAGGAGCTAATTGGAGATTTAAAACGAGCCATCACTCTTATTTGGTCAAAATAATTTTTATCAAAATTTTTGGCAAAAAACGCTGCTAGATCTTCTTGCCAAAAAAATTCAACTAATTGATAGCAACTTTCACAAAGCATTGGTCCCAATCTTTGACAGTTTTGACAAAAATCTGGTAGTAAATAAGCTTGCCAACAGTGAAAAAATGAAAAGTTGTTCACCAAAGCATTGTAGTTTTTTAAATTGACAGCCAACTGACTTTGCTTTTTTAAAAAGTCAGGCTTTGTTTTATAATACAGGCTACCAGTCAACGGACAATTAGCTCAGCTGGTTAGAGCGCACGATTCACATTCGTGAGGTCACTGGTTCGAGTCCAGTATTGTCCACTAATTAAAAAAAAGGAATTTATGACACTGCAAGAACAACTAATGGAAGAAATGAAAACTGCAATGAGGGCTAAAGATACGGAGCGTTTAGGTACTATTCGCCTGATTCGTAGTGAAATTAAAAATTTTGAAATTGATCATGGGCTTGCTGATGATGCAGCTGTGCAAAAAATAATTAAAAAAATGCTTAATCAACAATTAGATGCGCTTGAAGACTTTAAGAAAGCCGACCGTCAAGATTTAGTTAGTGAGACTGAAAGTAAAATTAAGATTCTGAAAAGCTATCTACCTGAACAAATGAGCGATGAAGATTTAGAAAAATTTGTTGAGAAATTTGTTTCTCAGAGTGATTTAAAGGATTTTGGCCCCTTAATGGGTCGGATTACCAAAGAGCTAGCTTCTAGGGCTGATGGAGCTCGAATTGCTAGTGCTCTCAAAAAAGCACTGAGTGATTAAGGTTTAGAACTTGCTTTGATTGAGAATTCTTTCTAGAATTGCCCTAATGAACCAAACGATTAAAACACAAACTGTGGGTGACTTGTTAATTAAACATCGAAAAGCAGCCGGTTTAGAACTTAAAGATATTGCTGAGAAAACTTTTATTAAACTTAATTATCTTGAGGCAATTGAAAAAAATAATTTTGCTGTTTTACCCAATGCTAGTTACGCTAAAGCTTATATCAGCAACTACGCTAAATTACTTGGAGTTAATCCACGTCCCCTATTGGCAATTTTGCGAAGAGATTACCAAGAAAGCGCTAAGGGACGTTTATTACCTAGAGAATTTTTGCGAGATTCTTTTAGAAAAGCAAATTTATTTTCTCCAGTACGCTTAACTCTTCTATTTATTGCAAGTGTGTTTTTAATTTTTCTGAGTTACGCTACTTGGCAATGGTTTTCTCTGAACAGACCTCCACGTTTAGAAGTTTTTCAACCAAGTGATGGAGATCTTACCGCAGCTAGGGTAGTAGTTGAAGGTCAGACAATAATGAATGCCACTGTTCTAGTCAATGCACAACCAGTGGCTCTTCAAGCTGGTGGTTTTTTTAACACTGAACTTTATTATGATATTGAAGGACCAGCCACGATTACAATTAAAGCCACAGATGAACGAGGCAAGACAAGTGTGGTTCAGCGAACTATTCAAGTAAATTACTGATTTTCGAGTGGAACTGGTAAATTATTTGCCCCTGTCGTAAAATGATTGTAATTAACAAGAAAGCCAATTATGTCAGAGTTTTTACCTTTAGTTTTAACCATTTCCGTTGCTAGTTTAACCTTGGTGCTGGTTGCACTAGCCATTAAATTAATTATGGTGTTGGGACAAATCAAACAATCTTTACAAAAATTTAATCAAGTTATTGATAAGGCCAATCAAGTAGTTGATACAACTCAAAATAAAATTGAAGGGATTCTCAACCCCTTTCATAGCTTGAGTGCTTTTATTACTAATTTTACTGCTGGTTTAAAAGTGACAGAAGGTTTTATGACTTGGTTAAATCGTCACCGTGAGGATGATTTGAAGACAAAAGACTTAAATCAGTCAAGTAAAAAGAAAATTTAAAAAATGGTTGAAGATAAGCAACAAGCTAATGGCTTTTTATCGGGTTTGGCTATAGGATTTTCTCTGGGTACTGCTATCACTTATTTTTCCAGTGAGCAGGGTCAGCAAACTTGGAAAAAGTTGGCAAAGGATTGGGAGTCTGCTCGCTCAGATTTATACAAAAAAAATTTAATAGATAGTCCAGAACTAACATTAGAAGAAATAAAAGATAAATATTTTTTACAGCTCAAACACTCCTTATTTGAATTTAAAGATAATTTAACTCTGGTCTTAGCAAAATTAGAGCGATCTAAAGATAAAGAAAAAACTCGTAAGCGATTACGTAGACAGAAAAAAAAGAATCAATTCAAAGGTATTTAGTTTTGGCTGTTATAATAATTTCATGTCTAAACCTTCTTTAACCTTATCTAGTTTGCGTCGTTTATATTTGGATTTTTTTATTGCCAAAGATCATGCAGTTGTTCCTTCAGCAAGTTTGGTTCCTGAAAATGATCCTACAACTTTATTTACTAGTGCCGGAATGCAGGCGATGATTCCTTATTTTTTTGGACAGAAACATCCTTATGGAAAAAGAATAGTTAATTCACAAAAATGTTTTCGTAGCGAAGATATTGAAGAAGTGGGTGATAATCGCCATACAACTTTTTTTGAAATGTTGGGAAATTGGTCATTTGGTGACTATTTTAAAGAAGAACAAATCAATTTTTGTTTTGAATTCTTAGTTGATGTTTTAAAGTTAAAACCAGAACGTCTTTACATATCAGTTTTTGCAGGTAATAAAAAGCTTAATATTCCTAAGGATAATGAAGCAGCTAATATTTGGCAAAAATTATTTGAAAAAAGAGGAGTTAAAGCAAAAATCATTGATAATCCTCAACTGGGTTTGCAGGAGGGTCGAATATTCTTTTATGGTGAAGAAAAAAATTGGTGGTCGAGGTCTGGGGTGCCGGCTAAAATGCCTGTTGGTGAATTGGGTGGTCCGGATAGTGAGGTTTTCTATGATTTTGCAGCTTCTGAAACTGATTTTGACATACATCAACAATCTGTTTTTGCCAAACAAGCTTGTCACATTAATTGTGATTGTGGGCGTTTTTTGGAAATTGGTAACAGTGTGTTTATGCAATATCAACTCACTCAAAATGGTTTTAAAGAATTAAACCAAAAAAATATTGATTTTGGTGGAGGGTTGGGGCGATTATTAGCGGCAGTAGAAAATCAAATGGATGTTTTTCAAAGCAGTGCTTTTTTGGGTATTATTAATAAGTTAGTCGAATTGAGCGCTAAAGATTATCAAGATCCAAAATTTAAACCAGCTTTTCGTATTATTGCTGATCATATTCGAGCCAGTGTCATGTTAATTAGTGATGGGGTTTTACCCAGCAACAAGGAGCAGGGGTATTTATTACGCCGTTTAATTAGGCGATCATTAAGACAAGCCAGGTATTTAGAATTGAAAGAAAATTTTTTAATAGAAGTTGTGCCGGAAGTTTTGAAGCTTTATCAGGATTTTTATACAGATTTGTTAAAGAAAAAAGATTTAATCAATAGAGTTTTAAAAACTGAAGAAGAGAAATTTAACAGGACTTTGTTGAGAGGTTTAAAAGAATTTAATCGTTTAATAGTTAAGAAAGATCAGCTGACAGCTGAGCTAGCTTTTAAGCTTTATGAGAGTTATGGTTTTCCTTTTGAATTATCTATTGAGGAAGCAAAATCTAGGAACATAACAATTGAAGAAGAAATTGAAAGTAAAATTATTGAGGCTCAGAATCGACACGCGCAACTATCTCGTCAAACTACTCAGGAAAAATTTAAGGGAGGTTTGGCAAATCAAGATGTTAAAAATACAGCATTTCATACAGCCACTCATTTGTTGCAAGCTGCGCTGCGAAAAATTTTAGGTGATGAGCTTGAGCAAAAGGGCTCAAACATTAATAAGGATCGTTTGCGTTTCGATTTTAGCTATGATCAAGCCTTAACGAAGGAGCAACTTCAATCAATAGAAGAATTGTTAAATGATTGGCTTAAAGCTGATTTAGAGGTTTCTAGTGAAACAATGTCTAAAGAAAAAGCTCTGGAGTCTGGAGCAATTGCTTTCTTTGTTGAACGCTATCCGGAGAGAGTAAAAGTTTACACTATAGGTGACGAACAAGATTGGATATCTAAGGAACTGTGTGGTGGACCTCATGTGGAAAGAACCTCGCAAATAGCGCGTTTTGGAGAACTAGAGATTTTTAAAGAAAAAGCTGTTGCACAAGGAATCAGAAGAATTTACATTCGTTTTAGGTAAAAAGAGATACTCAGTTCTTTAAAATTAAGCAAAACTCTGCTTTAATGTAATTGAGGGGTTAATCTAAACCCAGTTTTTTATTATTCAAAAAATATGCCCAACTTATTGAAAAAATTTACCAAAAAAACAAAAGAAAATCGTAATCAAGGTCTAGATGAGGACTTAAATCAGGAAGAATTGTTTATTTCCATAGTTTTGAGTGATCAAGAGCTACAAAGCGCTTTGGTTAATAAAAAACAAGAAATCAAAGAGTATTCTTCTATAAAAACTTATTTTGATCGCCAAGATCTACTAGTTCAACTTGATCAATCACTTCAGGATTTGGGTTTATTGGCCGATGATGTAGCGGATTGTGTTTTTATTTTTGACGAATCTTGGTTAAAAGATGGTGAGTTGTTAGATAGTAAAAAAGTGATAATTCAAGAATTATCAGAAAGCTTGAGTTTATCTGCTTTGGGGCAAATGAGTGTGGTTGAAGGTATTCATAAATCTAGAACAATGAATGATCCTCGTGACTCTTCTTTGACAGTATATTTAAGAGAGAAAGACTTTGATTTAATCTTAATTAAGCACGGTCAGTTATTGTTGAATTTACAAATTGGCAGATCAGCCAAATTAACCGATGATTTAAGAGAAGGTTTGGCTAGAGTAAGTCAAGAGTTGGGTGATCAAGGAAAATATTTTCCCAATAGACTTTTTCTTACTTCACTAAATCTTAGTCAAAAATCTTTGAAAAAAGAACAGTCACAGCTACAAACTTTTGATTGGAAAGAAGTAGATGGCTTTTTACAATCACCACAATTTATAGTTTTGGAAACAGATTTTTTAATTAAATCTTTAAGTTTAGCAGCAGGCCATATGTTATCAAGCAGCTTTGAATCTAAGCTTGATCAGGATTTGCCGGCTTTTGAAAACGCCAAGCAAAGCACTAATTTCGAAAAAAATTTGTCAGATCAAACAGAGATTGGAGTCGAAAAGCAAAAGATTAGTAGTTTTGGTATTGATTTAGCCTCAGATAAAATCAAGGAAAAAGAAGAAGATAAGAAATCTCAATTTACCAACTTTAAGTCTGAAGAATTGAAAGAATTCAAGCCTGAGCAGCCTGTCAAAAAAACTAATCCAGTACCAATAAGTACACCAGAAAAATTTAAGAAAATGACTCCTTTAGCTCGTTTCCTAAGAAAAAATCGTAAATCTCTAATAATCGGTATTATTAGTGGATTATTGTCTTTGATAGTTATTTTAATTGTTTTTAGTTTTTTTCTATCAAAGGTGAGAATAGAAATTAAGGCAGACAGACAAGTTTTACAAAAGAATTTAGATATTATTCTTGATCCAGAAGTAACTGAATCTAATTATGATCAAAATCTACTAAAAGCATCTTTGGTAAAAAAGGAAATTAGTGGTGAAGATACATTAAGTACAACTGGTATTAGTTTGGTTGGAGATAAAGCTAGAGGGAATGTTAATTTGTTTAATAAAACTTCTAGTGAAAAGACTTTTGCTGCTGGTACGATTTTTGAGTATGAAGACATAACGTTTGAATTGGAAGATGAGGTAACGGTGGCAGCTGCTGAGGAAGAAGAAGGTGGTAGTGGAATGGATTATGGAAGTGGGGAGGCAACATTGCTTGCTAAAGATATTGGAGCAGAAGCGAACATTGATAAAAATAGTAAGTTAAAAATAGGTGATTTTAGTGAAGATACTTATTCAGCTACAGTTATTGATAATTTTTCTGGCGGTTCTAGTAGAGAAGTGAGAGTAGTTTCCAAAGAGGATCTTGAAACTTTACTGAGTCAGTTGAGAACGAGTCTAAACGAAATTGCTATCAATGAATTTACTGAAGAATCTAGAGATGGGGTTTATTTTGTGCCAAGCAATAACAGCCGTATTAGCTCTTTTGAATATGATCATGAAGAGGGAGATGAGGTGGAAACTCTTTCTTTAGAAATGACCTTAGAGGTTGAAGCTATTAAATATTTATCTAGTGATTTGAAGCAGTTAGCGCAGGCAGTTTTACTTATGGATTTACCAGAAAATTATGAATTTGTTGACGAAGAACCATCATTGTTAAGTGATCAGCCTGTTCCAGCTGAAGATGATAGTAATCGTTTAATTTTGAGCACAGAATTATCTGCTAGATCTAGAGCAAATATTGATGAAGAATCATTATTGGATTTATTGCTTGGTAAAAATATAGAAGAAGCGAGGAATAATTTAGAAGATAAAGAATTGATAAACCAAGTGAAAATAGTCTATCAACCAGCTTTTTTGACTCAATTTATACAGCGCTTACCAAAAAATTCTTCTCGATTTAACTTTATTATAGATTAGTATGGCTAAGAAAAATTCTCAATCAACTCTACAAAAAAAACAGTTATTAAAGCTTTATCGCCAAGCTTTAAAAGATGGAGTAGCGATCCAAGATTTAAATAAAAAAATTAATTATTTTTTAAGACAGGATGCCGTTAGTCGTAAAGAGGAGCAAGTTTTAGACAAACAAATTAAATTAAGTTTTTGGCAGCGCTTACCAAAAAAAATTCGGGTTGGAGCAACTCTATTGCCTTTGGCCTTGATAGTTACTGGTTTAATTTTGGCTTTATCTGCACTTTGGCCATTAATAGATTATTATTTGCCTTGGAAAAAACAAGAAGAATTAGCTTTGTTGTCGCCAATTCCACATTCCCAGCTCTTATTAAGTACACCTCTTATTTCTGCTCAAGCACGAGTTGATTTTGAAGATGAGCAAGAAAATAACAATGCTAATCTTGGCCCAGTTATTTTAGATCAAGCACTTGATTTCACCGATTTAAGTAATTGGTTTAGCAGTGATCTTGAAGTACCAGAGTTAAATAAAAGTCAATTCGTTGAATACACTTTAGATATTCCTAGTTTAAATGTGATTAATGCTAAAGTAAGAGTGGGTGGTACAGATCTTAATCAAAGCTTAATTCACTATCCCGGCACTGCTTTACCTGGGCAATTAGGTGCACCAGTTCTTTTTGGTCACTCAGTGTTGCGCCAGTTTTATAATCCTAGTGAAAATAATCCTCGTCGTTATGCTTCCATTTTTAGCAAGATAATGTTGCTTGAAAGAGGGGAAAAAATATATTTAACCCATGACAATGTTAAATATACTTATATTGTGCAGAGCAAGACAGAGGTTAAACCAGACGATACCTTTATTTTAGCTCAACGATATGATGTACGTCAGTTAAAGTTGGTTACCTGTACCCCAGAGGGTACAACTTTACGCCGCGGTATAATTACAGCACAATTAGTAAAAGACTAGTATAATCTACTAGAAATGCCAATAGTTTTAGCAATTGATTATGGTTTAGCAAGAATTGGTCTAGCTATTTCTTTTGTTGGTTTAGCTGAACCACTAAAAGTGGTAAAAAATGATTTAATTGATAATGATTTGCCTATTGGACCTCAAGCTTTAAAGGAAATTCAAGCAATTATTCAAGAAGAGAAAGTAGAAAAAATTGTCATTGGAGTTTCTGAATCTAAAATGGCAAAAAAAACAATTGAATTTTTTAATCATTTAAAATCTCTGTTAGATTTGGAAATTATTATGATAGACGAAACACTCTCTTCTTATGAAGTTGAGCAGAGACTTAGAGAATTACCAAAGAAAATTAGACGTCAAGCTATTGATCACTATGCTGCTGCACTTATTCTCGAAAACTACTTAGATTTATGCTAGACTAGGTTTCTCCATGCCAAGTTCTCAATCTCCCAAAAAAACCAAAGTTCTCAGTCTAGTTCTATTGCCTGTTTTAATCGCTTTTATTTCAATTGTTATAATCGCTATTTCTTTATTGAGGCCAGTAGATACTAGTAATCAAATGACTGTTACATTTGTTATTCCTAAGGGACAATCAACCCAACAAATTGCTCAGCGGCTTCGTCAAGCAGGTTTGATCCGTTCTAGTTTAGCTTTTAGGGTAATAGTTTATCAAAGAGGCTTACAAAGCAAAATTCAGGCTGGTTCATTCAAGCTATCACCTAGTTTATCAGTTTGGGAATTAGCACAAGCTTTAACCAGAGGGACTGATGATTTATGGATTACTTTACCAGAGGGTTGGCGGCGCGAGGAAATAGCAGCTAGTCTTTCTAAGCAAGATTTAAATGCTTTTGATGAGCAAGTTTTTTTAGAGCTAAGTAGTGGTTTAGAGGGACAACTGTTTCCAGATACTTATCTAGTATCAAAGAGTATTGATACTCAAGCCTTGCTTAATCTTTTACAAAATACCTTTGAAAGTAAAATTGTTTTAGCTTTGGAGGATGATTTAGAAGATGAAGAATTAAGTTTAAAGCAAGTACTAACTCTCGCGTCATTGGTGCAAAGGGAAAGTGCTAGTGAGGCTGAAATGCCTTTAATAGCTGGTATTTTATTCAATCGTTTAGATATTGGCATGCCTTTGCAGGTTGATGCAACTCTGCAATATATAAGGGGCTATAGCGCGGCTGAACAAACTTGGTGGCCAACTCCTTTGGCAGTGGACAAAAACCTAGATTCTCCTTTTAATACTTATCAGGAAGTTGGTTTACCTCCTTCGCCAATTTGTAACCCTGGTCTAAGTGCAATTAGAGCTGTGCTTAATCCTCAGTCAACCAGCGCCTTTTATTACATTCATGACTTATCTGGGAAGATCCATACAGCTAACACTCTTGAAGTTCATAATGCTAATGTAAATCAATACTTGCGTTGATCTTGATTTACTGTTACAATGTGCGATTGTCTAAAAAGAGACTTTTAGCCCGAAACAATAGCAAGTAGCAGAATTAATTTGTGAACTTTGTTCTAAGAACACAACAAAAAAACTAATTAAATTCACCACAGCAAGTAATCAGAATCTTGGCTGTGTTTTTTACTATTGCTCTTAAATTAACACATCTGAATAAAAATTAATTAAATAAATAAAAAAATTAGCAAGGATCTTCATGCCACAAACAATGAATCGTCAGAACTGGGGGCAAAATCATCAGGTTTTACCCAAACTGGATTTAATTGAATTACAAATCAATAGCTATCAAGATTTTTTGAATAATGGTATTAAAGAATCATTGAAAGAAATTAATTCTGACAAAGGCATTGAAGATTTTACCGGTAAAAACTGGTCTTTAAAATTTGGTCAATATCGTTTTGGTCAAGCTAAATATACTCCTACTGAAGCTAAAACCAAAAGTGTTTCTTATGATCAACCACTCTATGTTGAAGCAACACTTTTAAACAAAAAGACTGGTGAAGAAAGAACTCAAGAAGTATTTTTAGGTGATATTCCAGCGATGACCAATACTGGAACTTTTGTTATTAATGGTATAGAGCGAGGCATTGTTACACAATTAGTGCGTTCACCAGGAGTATTTTTTTCAGGAGAAGAAGATCAGAGTTCTAAGGAATTACTTTATAAAGCAGAACTGCGACCTATGCGTGGTTCTTGGCTAGAGATTAATGTTAGTCGTCGCCATATTTTAACAATTAAAATTGACCGTCGACGCAAAATGCCAGCTACCGTGCTATTGAGAGCTCTGGGTTGGGAAACTAATGAGGATATAGCCAACGCTTTAGGTGAGGTCTTAGAAAAAGACAAATTAGATCTCATTAATAATACTTTAAGAAAAGACTCAACCACCAATCAAGCGGAAGCTTTGATTGAACTTTATGAAAAAATGCGACCCGGTGAACCGGCAGTGCTAGAAACTGCTCGCGAATTTTTGAAAAATATGTTTTTTAATCCACGTCGCTATGACTTGGGTGAGGTTGGTCGTTATAAAATGAATCGTCGTTTAGGCATTAGCTTAGATGAGAAGTTGACAGTTTTAGCCAAAGATGATGTTTTAGCCAGCATCAAATATTTGATAAAGTTACAAAATGGAGAAGGAAAAGTTGACGGCATTGATCATTTATCAAATCGTCGAGTGCGCCAAGTTGGAGAGCTAGTTTTAATTAGCGCTTTTCGTATTGGCTTAATTCGTTTAGAGCGTTCAATTCGTGAAAAAATGTCTTTGACTAAAACCGATGAAGTTTTAACTCCTTCAGCTTTAGTAAATGCTCGACCTTTGATTGCTTCGATTGCTGAGTTCTTCCGTCGTAATCGTTTATCAACTATTTTAGATCAAACAAATCCTCTATCAGAAATTGACAATTTACGTCGTTTATCAGTGATGGGAACAGGGGGAGTTACTCGTGATCGTGCATCATTTTCTATGCGTGATATTAATGCTTCTCAATATTCTAGAATTTGTCCAATTCGTTCTCCAGAAGGACCAAATATTGGTTTGGTTACTTATTTAGCACTTTACACCAGGGTTAATAAATATGGATTTTTGGAAGCTCCTTACCTCAAGGTAATTGATTTTAGAGGAAAAATGAAAGTTACTGATGAAATTGTTTATCTCAGTGCTGATGAAGAAGAAGATTATCATATTACTCATGCTGGCGTGGAAATTGATGACAAAGGATATATTACTCAGGATTGGGTAGCAATGCGTCATGCCAATGAATTTATTGAAGGTTCGGTGAAAAAAGTTGAGTATATTGATGTGGTACCTCGTCAAGTGGTGGGCAGCAGTGCTTCACTTATTCCTTTTATTGCTCATGATGAAGCTAATCGAGCTTTAATGGGTTCTCACATGCAGTGTCAGGCGGTTCCTTTGCTTAAAACTCAGGCCCCAGTGATTGGCACAGGTATGGAAAAAGAAATAGCTTCAGCTATGGGTTGGACAGTATTAGCAGAATTTCCTGGGGAAGTTCAGAGTGTTGACGCTAGTCAAATAATTTTAAAAATTGATCCCAAGCACTATGATAAGGCAAAAAATTGGGTAGAAACAAACAAAAATGAGCACATTAGTTATCAGCAAGGTACTCTTGTTTATACCTTAAATAAATTTGCTCGTACTGCTCAAAGCACTTGTTACAATCAGACTCCAGAGGTTAAAGTTGGAGATAAACTGAAAAAAGGTGATGTACTAATTGATGGTCCAGCCACTGATAAAGGAGAGCTGGCTTTGGGTACAAATCTTTTAATAGCTTATACTTTATATAATGGTTTGGGTTACGAGGACGCTATTGTCATTTCTGATCGATTAGTAAAAGAAGATACTTTGAGTTCGATTCAAATTAGTGAACATAAAGCAAAAGTTATGGATACTCGTTTGGGTCCTGAAGAATTGACCAACGATATTCCAAACGTGAGCGAAACCTTTTTGGCTAATTTAAACATTGATGGAATTATCCAGGTTGGTAGTCACGTTAAATCTGGAGACATCTTGGTTGGTAAAGTTGCTCCTAAAGGTGAAACAGAACTTTCTCCTGAGGAGCGTTTATTAAGAGCTATTTTTGGTGAAAAATCTAAAGAAATTAGAGATACTTCACTACGTATGCCTCATGGTGATGAAGGAACGGTAATTGATGTGCAAATTTTAGATCGTGACTTAGGTGATGAATTAGATCCAGGCACAATTAAGGAAGTGATAGTGAAGGTTGCTCAGTTACGAAAGATTGTGGTAGGAGATAAATTGGCTGGTCGTCATGGTAATAAAGGTGTAATTTCTAAAATAGTGCCACAGGCTGATATGCCTCATTTAGAAGATGGAACTCCAGTAGACATTATTGTTTCTCCTTTATCAGTTTTGGCTCGTATGAATCTTGGTCAATTGTTAGAAGCTCATTTAGGCTGGGCTGCAGACAAATTGGGTTACAGTGTAGCTACACCAGCTTTTGAGGTATTTGATGAAGATAAAATTTGGCAAGAATTAGAAAAAGCGGGTTTACCTGTATCTGGTAAAGCTCAGCTTTATGACGGTTTAACTGGTGAACCTTACCATGAAAAATCGGTAGTTGGAATTAACTACATTTTGAAACTTAGTCACATGGTTGAGGATAAAACTCATGCTCGTTCAACTGGTCCTTATTCACTAGTGACGCAACAGCCATTAGGAGGTAAAGCTCAAATGGGTGGTCAAAGAATGGGTGAAATGGAAGTTTGGGCACTAGAAGCACATCGAGCTGCTTATGTCTTGCAAGAAATGTTGACCATTAAGTCAGATGATGTACGAGGGAGAGCTAAAGCTTTCGAAGCTATTGTTAAAGGTGAAGAAATTCCAGCTCCTACAGTTCCAGAATCATTTAAGGTTTTATGTAAAGAATTAAATTCTTTAGCATTAAATATTGATCCACTCGAAGAAGTAGTACTTAGCGATGAAGAACCAACTGCTGAAAAAGATCAGGAAGAGTTATTAATCTTAGAAGACCTAGATTCTGAAAAAACAGCTGATAAAGAAGAAGATGAGATTGGTGATGAGGAACCAGATGAAGAAAACATAGATCAAGCAGACGAAGATGAAGAAGATGATCTAGCAGAAGAGGATGAAGCAACAATTGAAGAAGAAGGAAAGGACGAAGATTAAAAACTAAATTTCTTAGTAAGAATAATCAGAAAAACTTATGCCAAAATTTTTTAACCAGCCTGTCAAAAAAACTAAAGACATTATTGATTTTAGTGCTCTGCAAATTAAAATTGCTTCCTCTGAAGAAATTAAAGATTGGTCTTATGGTGAAGTCAAAAAGCCAGAAACCATTAATTATCGATCACTTAAACCAGAAAAAGATGGCTTATTTGATGAGAAAATCTTTGGACCAGTTAAAGATTATGAGTGTCATTGTGGTAAATACAAACGCATCCGTTACAAAGGAATTATTTGTGACAAGTGTGGTGTAGAAGTAACTGAATCAAGAGTGCGTCGTGAAAGAATGGGGCACATTCAATTGGCCGCTCCTGTTGCTCATATTTGGTTCTTTAAGGGAGCTCCTTCAAAGTTATCTCTTTTGTTAAATCTTTCACCTCGTAATCTAAATTCTATTATGTATTTTTCCCAGTATATTGTTTTGGGAGTTGATAGTGAGGAAAAGAAAGCTGTTTTACAACAATTAGAAGTTGACAGTGTAGCAGCTATAGATGAGCTTAAAGATAGCACTGAACAAGCAATTTTAAAAATTAAGGAAGATTTTAAAAATGAAACTCAGGCTTTAAAAGATAAAGTTAAAAGCAAGGAAACTCTACAACTTAAATTAACTGAGCTGGATTTGAAGACTAAAAATAAAATTGTGGCAGCTAAACAACAATTAGAGGTACAAACTGAGCAAACTGAAGAAATTTATAAAACCATTAAACAAATGGTTAAAAAAATAAAGAAAAAAGTAGTTTTAACAGAAGATGAATACTTAAAACTCGATGAATATAATGCTAACTCACACTTAAGAGTGGGGATGGGAGCAGAAGCCATTTTAGAGTTAGTTAAAGAGATAGATCTTGATAAAGAAATTGTTTCTTTGCGTGATGATTTGGTTGAGAGCAAAGGGGCTAAAAAAACTAAAATTATTAAACGCTTACGAGTTTTTGAAGGTTTAAAAAAATCTGAAATTAGTCCAAGCTGGATGTTTTTATCTATTTTACCTGTTTTACCTCCAGATCTAAGACCAATGGTTCAATTATCAGGTGGCCGTTTTGCTGCTTCTGATTTAAATGACTTATATCGTCGAGTGATTAACCGCAATAATCGTTTGGCTCACTTAATTAATTTGGGTGCTCCAGAAATTATTTTACGTAATGAAAAACGTATGTTGCAGGAGGCTGTTGATTCTTTAATTGATAGTTCTCAAGCCAAGCAAACTCGCCGTCGTTCCAACCGTCGACCACTACGCTCACTCTCCGAGATGTTGCGTGGTAAAACTGGTCGTTTCCGCCAAAATTTATTGGGCAAAAGAGTTGACTACTCTGGACGTAGTGTAATTATTGTTGGTCCAGAATTAAAGCTTAATCAATGTGGTTTACCTAAGGATATGGCATTAGAAATGTTTAAACCTTACGTTTTACGAGAATTAATTGTTCGAGGTATTGCTCCAAATGTAAAAAGTGCTCGTCACTTAGTAGATCGTCGAGAAGCAGACGTTTATGCAGTTTTAGAAAAAGTAATTGAAAATCACCCGGTTTTATTAAACCGAGCTCCAACGCTACATAAGCTTGGTATTCAGGCCTTTTTCCCAGTTTTGATTGAGGGTAGTGCAATTTCACTTCACCCTTGTGTCTGTGCTGGTTACAATGCTGACTTTGATGGCGACCAAATGGCTGTTCATGTCCCCCTAACCAAAGAAGCTCAAAAAGAAGCTATTGAGTTAATGATGGCTGATCATAATTTGCTTAAACCAGCAAACGGTGAACCAGTTACTTTACCAAATAAAGAAATGGCCATGGGTGTTTATTATTACACTGCTTTTGATGATAATTTAGAAGATTTTCCTGCTATTTTAAGTAGCAAGAATGAAGCTTATCATCTTTATCAAATAGGTCGTTTATCACTTCGTCAAAAGATCAAGGTTAAACTTAAGATTAAAGGCGAAACTCAGTTGGTTGAAACTACTGTTGGACGTCTATTATTTAACAGCGTCTTACCTGTGAGCTTACGCTTTATCAATGAAAATGTTGATTCTAAAAAAATCAAAAAAATTGTGACTAAAGCTATTGAAACTGAACCAGAATCTGTTGTAGCCACCATGATTGATGATATCAAAGATCTGGGTTTTAAAGCAGCTACTAAATCTGGTTTATCAGTAGGTGTAAGTGATTGTGGAATGATCGAAGAAAAAGATCAAATTGTGGATAAGGCTAACAAGGCAGTAGAAAAAATTCAAGACTATTATATGCAAGGTCTAATTGCTGATGAAGAACGTCGTCGTCAATCACTAGATGTTTGGGTTAAGACTACAGAAGAATTAGCAGAGAAAACTTGGGCCACTTATGACGATAGCAATAGTGTTAAAACCATTATTGATTCTGGTGGTACTCGTGCCTCTAAAGATCAAGTAAAACAATTAGCAGCAATGCGTGGTTTAGTGGTTGATCCTTTGGGTAATATTGTAGAAATGCCTACCAAGTCTAATTTTAGGCAGGGTTTAAGTATTTTTGAATATGTTACTTCAGCTCGTGGTTCTAGAAAAGGTTTAACTGACTCGGCTATTAAAACTGCTGATGCTGGTTATTTGACACGTCGACTTGTTGATGTATCTCATGATGCCATTATTCGTTCTGAAGATTGTGGCACCGAAGAGGGAATTGAGATTGTTAGGTTGCCAAGAAAAGATGTGTTTATGGCTAGAATTATTGGTCGATATGTGAACAAGGATGTTAAAGAGGGAAATAAAATTTTATTGAAAGCCGGTGAATTAATCACTCCAGATTTAGCTGAAAAAATAGATCAAAGTGCTATTGATTCGGTTTGGGTAAAATCCGCCCTCACTTGTCGTTCAAAACATGGCTTATGTGCTAAATGTTATGGTTGGGATTTTTCTAACCGTAGTGTGGTGAAAATTGGTGTTCCAGTTGGAGTACTAGCAGCTCAATCAATTGGAGAGCCTGGTACACAATTGACAATGCGGGTTAAGCACTCCGGTGGTATTGTTGGTTTAGACGTGACTCAGGGTTTACCTCGTGTTGAAGAGTTATTAGAAGCTCGTAATCCAAAACTTCAAGCAATTATTGCTCATTTTCCTGGTAAAGTTAGAATTAAGCAAAAAGAAAATGATCAAGAAGTCACCATCAAAGGTGATAATGGGGAAGAAGAAAGTTACACCTTCTCCAATTCTGTCACTCTTAAAGTATCAGATAAAGAATTGGTTTCCACAGGACAAGCTTTGACAGCTGGTGGAATTAATATCCAAGAATTATTGCAACTTTCTGGATTATTGGCCACCCAACAATATATAGTGGATCAAGTTCAGGCAGTTTATGAATCTCAAGGTATTACCATTAATGATAAGCATTTTGAGGTTATAGCCAGAAAAATGGGTGATAAATTGCAGATTGATATGCCAGGAGACACAGATTTCTTGGTTGGTGAAGTAGTGGAACGCAGTCGTTTTGTTGATGCAAATGAAGATGCCATGGCAGCTGGTGGTGACCCCGCCACTGCAAGAGTACTTTTATTGGGCATCACTCGTTCTTCTTTGTTTACCGACTCTTGGTTATCAGCGGCTTCTTTCCAACATACAAAGCATGTTTTAACCGATGCTGCTGCTGAGGGATCAATTGATTACTTAAAGGGTTTGAAAGAAAATGTCATCATTGGACGATTAATTCCTACTAGTGAAGAAAGGGCGCGATTAGACTAGAAACAATCTGGATAATCTTTAACTCTTATGTTAAAATTGCCCTTCAAGTTATAGAAAATAAAAATATTTATGCCAACCATTAATCAACTAATCAGAAAAGGCGGAAGAAAGAAGAGAACTAAACGTGTTAAAGCTACAGCACTGCGTCGCAGTTTCAATTCAAACACTAACCGTCCAACTAAAACAACTAATCCTCAAAAACGAGGTGTGTGTACTGTTGTTAAAACCATGACGCCAAAAAAGCCTAACTCAGCTTTGCGAAAAGTAGCAAGGGTGCGTTTGTCAAATAAGGTTGAAGTGACAGCTTATATTCCAGGAGAAGGTCATAATTTGGCAGAACATAGTGTGGTTTTAGTGCGTGGGGGCAGAGTAAAAGATTTGCCTGGTGTGAAATACCATATTATACGTGGTAAATATGATTGTGCTGGAGTTGATGAGCGAAAATCAAGCCGTAGTAAGTACGGGGTGAAGAGGAGTTAAAGCTTATGAGAACTAAAAAAGCCACTATTCGTCCTGTAGAAAAAGATGTTAAGTACGGATCTACTCTAGTGCAACGTTTAATTAACCGCAGCATGAGGGATGGTAAAAAATCAGTAGCTCAAAAACAAGTTTATGCAGCTTTGGAAATTGTATCTAAACAAACCAAGCGCAAGCCTGTGGAAGTTTTAGAAGAAGCTTTAGAGAAAATCAAACCAAAAATGGAAGTAAGAACTCGTCGTGTAGGAGGAGCTTCTTATCAAGTGCCAATGCCTGTGAGAGATTTAAGAGCTCGTTCTTTGAGCGTTCGTTGGTTAATCAATGAAGCCAATAAAAGAGCAAATAAACAATTTCACACTTTCGCAGAAAAATTAGCGGCTGAAATTTTAGATGCTCTAACTGAACAAGGTGGAGCAATTGAAAAAAGAAACACCTCTCACCGAATGGCTGAAGCCAACAAGGCTTTTTCCCATTTCCGTTGGTAAATTATTGCTAGTTATTTAAGTAAAAAAATTATAGAATTATTGTTCATTATATTATTAGAAAAAGCGCTTGAAGCGCGCAAAAGTATTTATGTCAGGTATTTCAAATCAGCGTAAAGTAGCTCTAGATAGAATTAGGAATATTGGGATTATTGCTCATATTGACGCTGGTAAAACCACTACTACAGAGAGAATTCTTTTTTACACCGGTCGCAATTATAAGATTGGAGAAGTTCATGAGGGCGCTGCCACTATGGACTGGATGGCTCAAGAGCAGGAGCGTGGCATTACTATCATGTCAGCAGCTACCACTTGTTTTTGGAAACCTTATTTTGATAGTCATTTGGCTAAAGAATCTTACCGTTTTAATATTATTGATACCCCAGGTCATGTGGACTTTACTGCCGAAGTGGAGCGCTCATTAAGAGTGCTTGATGGTGGAATTACAGTGTTAGATGCTAGTGAGGGTGTACAGTCTCAATCAGAAACTGTGTGGCGTCAAGCTGATAAATATAATGTTCCTAGAATTTGTTTTGTTAATAAAATGGATAAATTGGGAGCAGATTTTAAGGCGACAGTAGAAGATATCCGTACTAAATTTGGGGTTAAACCAGCAGTGATGGTGTTGCCAATGGGTAGTGAAGATAATTTTGATGGGGTAATAAATTTACTGACTCGTCAAGCTTATTTTTGGGAAGATCATGAGGCAGCTACCGAACCTGAGGTTAAAGAAATTCCTGAACAATATCAAGCAGAAGCAGAAGCAATGAGAGCTGAATTAGTAGAATCAATCGCTGAAACCGATGACACTCTAATGGAAAAATTTCTCAATTCAGAAGAAATTGAGCTTAATGAGTTAAAAGTAGCCTTGAGACAAGCAGTTATTGATTACAAGCTTGTTCCAGTTTATGCTGGTTCTTCGCTAAAAAATACGGGGCTTCAACCTTTATTAGATGCAGTTATTGAATACTTGCCATCTCCTTTGGATATAGATCATATTACTGGTCTTGAACCAGGTACCGAAGAGGTAATAGAGCGCAAGCTAACTCCTGAAGAAAAATTCTGTGGACTAGCTTTCAAGATTCAAACTGACCCTCATGTTGGGAAACTAACTTATTTTAGAATTTATTCGGGAATTATGAAATCTGGTAGTTATATCTATAACTCCAGTAAAGATACCAAAGAACGCTTGGGACGCTTGTTGTTGATGCATGCTAATCAAAGAGAAGAAATTAGTGAAGCAGCAGCTGGAGAAATTGTAGCGATGATTGGTTTAAAAGAAACAAAGACTGGTGATACTTTGTGTGATGAAAAGCACCCAATAGTTTTGGAAGGTATTACTTTTGCAGAACCAGTTATCTATCTAGCTATTGAGCCACGCACCAAAGCTGACCAAGAAAAAATGGGTATGGCTCTTGCTAAACTGAGCGAAGAAGATCCAACTTTTAGTATTAAATCAGATCAGGAAACTGGCCAAACCATTATCGGTGGTATGGGTGAATTACACTTAGAAATCATTGTTGATCGTTTAAAACGTGAATTCCATGTCGACGCTGATGTTGGTAAACCTCAAGTAGCTTATCGTGAAACAATTAAAAAAGAAGCTGAGGGTGAAGGTAAATACATTAAACAATCTGGTGGTCGTGGACAATATGGTCACGTTTTATTGCGTATTGAGCCTAAGGATCGCGGTACAGGTTATGAATTTGTTAATGAAATTAAAGGCGGAACAGTACCTAGAGAATACATCGAGCCAACTAACAAGGGTGTTAAAGAAGCTCTAGATCGTGGCTTCTTAGCTAACTATCCTATGGTTGATGTTCAAGTTACTTTATATGACGGTTCTTATCATGAGGTTGATTCCAGTGAATTAGCTTTTAAAATGGCCGGTTCATTTGCCATGCGTGATGCGGTGGGTAAAGCAGACATGGTACTGATTGAGCCAATCATGAAGGTTGAGGTTAGTACTCCAGAAGAATATATGGGAGATGTAATTGGTGACTTGGGCAGTCGTAGAGCACAAATTCAAGGAACTAATCAACGTGGCAATATTAGTATTATTACAGCTATTGCCCCTCTAGCAGAAATGCAAGGCTATGTAACTACTTTGCGTGGTATGACTCAGGGTCGAGCCACCAGTGTTTTATTGCCTAGCCACTATGATGAGGTGCCTCGTAATATTACCGAAGCAATCATCGAAGAAAGAAAAGGTAAAAAGGCCTAATTTTTCAGATTAGTGTATAATAAGAAGGTTAAAAATTATTAATAAGTATTAAAAAAAGGAGATAAAAGTTATGGCAGATGCACAAAAATTTGTCAGAAATAAACCCCACGTCAATATTGGTACAATTGGCCACGTTGATCATGGTAAAACCACTTTAACAGCAGCAATGACTCATGTTTTAGCAGAAAAGGTTCCAACAGAAACCAATAAAGCTATGAAATATGATGATATTGAAAGCAGTGCTGAAGAGATTGCAAGAGGTATTACAATTAATATTTCTCACATTGAGTACGAAACAGAGAAGCGTCACTATGCTCATATTGATGCTCCAGGTCATGCTGACTACATTAAAAACATGATTACTGGTGCTGCTCAAATGGATGGAGCTATCCTAGTGGTAGCTGCTACTGATGGTCCAATGCCTCAGACTCGAGAACACATCCTCTTGGCTAATCAGGTAAACGTGCCTAAATTAATTGTCGCTTTGAATAAATGTGACATGGTTGATGATGCGGAACTACTTGATTTAGTGGAAATGGAAGTTCGAGAACTTTTGACCAAATATGGTTATGATGGTGACAACGCTCCAGTTTTGCGAGTTAGTGCCCTCAAAGCCCTAGAAGGTGATAAAGACGCTCAAGATCAAATTATGAAACTACTCGATGCAGTCGATGACTACATTCCTGAGCCAGTACGTGATATTGATAAGCCATTCTCCATGTATATTGAAGATGTCTTTTCTATCAAGGGTCGTGGAACAGTGGTTACTGGTCGTATTGAAACCGGCGTAGTTAAAGTTGGTGAAACCGTAGATATAATTGGTATTCGTGACAAGAAATCAACTACTGTCACTGGTGTAGAAATGTTTAGAAAAATGCTTGATCAAGGTCAAGCTGGTGACAATGTTGGTATTTTATTGCGCGGTGTTGAAAAAGATGGTGTGGAGCGTGGCCAATTATTAGCTGCTCCAGGTAGCGCTTCAGCTCATAAGAAATTTGAGGCCGAAGTTTATATTTTAAAGAAAGAAGAAGGTGGTCGTCATAAACCATTTTTCTCTGGCTACAAACCTCAATTCTACATCCGTACCACAGATGTAACTGGTGAGATTAAATTACCAGAAGGTGTGGAAATGGTTATGCCTGGTGATAACGCCAAGATGACTGTTGAACTAATTACTCCAGTTGCTATTCACGAAGGATTTCGTTTTGCAATTCGAGAAGGTGGTTTAACTGTTGGTGCCGGTGCAGTGACTAAAATTATTGAATAAGTTAAATTTAATTATTGCTAAACTAACCCTCGTCAATCGATGAGGGTTTTTAGTTTCTCTTGCTCTTTGTTTTTCTCTCTGGTAAAATACTAGTCTTGCTAAAAAGAGATAGGTGAAAGCGCTCAAGAATTAGTTTTTTATTTATCATCTATACAACTTGAAGAAAATTAGTTATAATCGCGCTTTGTGATTTCTACAGAGAAAATTTATCTCAAGTAGCAATCAGGTCTAAATTGCTTTAATTAGCAAAAACCGATAACAAGTTAATAAAACGTTAAAAAATTAGTATGGCAAAGAACCAAAATACATACAAGATTCGAGTGAGACTAAAATCATATGATCATCGAGTGATTGATGAGGCTAGTCGAAAAATATTACAAACAGCTCTTTCCACAGGAGCTAAGGTTGTAGGACCAGTTCCTTTACCCACTCATACTAAATCTTTTACGGTTTTGATTTCTCCCCATACAGACAAAGATGCTCAAGAGCATTACGAAATTCGTACCCATAAGCGCCTAATTGACATTATTGATCCAACTAATAAAACTATTGACTCTTTAATGCATTTAGAATTGCCAGCAGGTGTGGACATTCAAATTAAAATGTAGATTATTAATTTATTTAAGGACTAAAACTAAATTGACCAGACGGAATAAAAGGAAGAATGCTAAACACAATATTTGCTACAAAAATCGGCATGTCTCAAGCTTGGTCAAAGCTGGGGAAACGTCTTCCTATTACTAAATTAATGGTTGATGATAATTGTGTTTTAAGTGTTAAGAAAGATCAAAATCAAGTTTTTAAAGCCGAGGTTGCTTACGGTCCTAAAAAATTAAAAAATGTAGCTAAACCACTCAGAGAACAAATTTCACAGAGTGGTTTTTCTTCTGGCTTTAAGCAAATAAAAGGCATTAAAGTCGATGAAAATCTTAAAAAAGGTGAGAAAATTCAAATAGACCAAGTTTTAGAAGTTGGAGACGTGGTAGCTGTTCAAGGAATCAGTAAAGGACGTGGTTTTGCCGGCGCAGTCAAAAGATATGGCTTTCACGGTGGTCCACGAACACATGGTCAGTCTGATCGTCAGCGTGCCACTGGTTCTATTGGTTCTGGTACTGATCCCGGCAGAGTTTGGAAGGGTAAAAAAATGCCTGGTCATTATGGGGTTGAAACAAAAACTGTTTTAGGTTTGGTAGTGGCCCATATTGATTTAGAAAACAAAGAAATTTGGGTAACGGGTCCAGTTCCTGGTCATAAAAATTCTATAGTTAGAATTCAAAAAACTGGTGAAAAAAAAGATTTGGAATTAAATACGTCTTTGTTTAATAAGTCGGACGAGAAAGAAAATAAAAAAGAGCTTGTGCAAGAAAAAGAAGAAGTAATAAAACAAGAGGATAAAAAACAAGAAGTTGAAAAGAAAACTGAGGAAAAAGTTGAAAAGAAGGATTTAAAGCCAAGCGAAAAAACTAAAGAGGAAAAATCAAATTAATGCAATTACCGGTGATTGATTCTACTAGCAAAAACGAGAAGATTAGAGTAAACAATGTTTTGTTCTCTGATAAACCTGCCGATGCTTTATTAGCTCAAGCAATTAAAGTTTATCAAGCTAATTTAAGACAAAGTACCAGCTATACTAAAACTCGTAGTGAAGTTAAAAGAACCAAAAAAAAGTGGTACCGCCAAAAAGGTACGGGTAATGCTCGTCATGGAGCTAGAACTCCTAACATTTTTGTTGGTGGTGGTGTATCACATGGTCCTCGCGCTATTGAAAATTGGTCTTTAAAGTTAAACAAAAAATCCAAATTAATTGCTCTTAAACACGCTTTAACCTTACAAAAAAAGAATTTATTCGTCAGCAAAGATATAGTGAGTTTAAAAGGCAAAACCAAAGAAGCCAAAAAGTTAATTGTCAAGGTTAGTCAGGACAAAGACAAAATTTTGGTAGTTTTAAACAAAATGAATGAAGCTGTTGTTAGAGCTTTAGCCAATTTACCCAATGTATTGGTAACTACGGCTGAGAGACTCAATGTCCTACAAGTAGTATCAGCGGATAAAATTATTATTGATTTAACTGCTTTAAAAACTTTGGAAGATAGATTTGTTAAAGTTAAAAAGAAAAGTATTAAGAAATAAACATGAATGCCTATTTAATTAAAAAACCAGTCATTACTGAAAGATCATTAAGCTTGGCTAATAAGCTCAATGTTTATACTTTTGAGGTGTTGATGAATGCTCACAAAGGGCAAATTAAACAGGCGGTAGAAAATGTTTTTGATGTCAAGGTTTTGGAGGTCAATACGGTAGTTAGACATCGGGTAAAGAAAAAAACTGGTCGAAAAAGACTTAGTACTGTAAGTCCAAAAACTAAAAAAGCATACGTTAAGTTAGCTAAAGGCCAAACTATTGCTCTTTTTGATATTGGAGGAGATCAATAATGTTGAAGAAAAACAAAACTGGTACTCCAGGTACTAGACACCGAATTGACGTAGATCGCAAAAAGTTGCACAAAGGTGCTCCTGAGAAATCTTTATTGCGCAAAGGTCATAAGAAACGTTCTGGTAGAGATGCCAAGGGACATATTTCCATGCGTCATCGAGGAGGAGGAGTCAAAAAGCGCCAACGCATCATTGATTTTAAACGTAATAAACTAGATGTTCCAGCAGTAGTGAAGAGGATTGAGTATGATCCAATGCGCAGTGCGAATATTGCTCTTTTAGCCTACAGCGATGGTGAAAAACGCTATATTTTGGCTCCAGAAAATTTAAAGGTTGGAGACGAAATAGTTGCTGGTGAAAAAGTAAGTACTGCAGTGGGTAACGCAATGCCTTTAAAAAATATCCCTCTTGGTGTAGAAATTCATAATATAGAACTTAGACCAGGTAAAGGAGCTCAGTTGGTTCGTGGAGCTGGTTTGGGAGCAATTATTCAATCTAAAGAGAAAAACTATGCAACCGTACAACTGCCTTCTAAAGAATTTAGATTGATAAATCTTGATTGTTTCGCTACAATAGGCAGTCTTGCTAATGCTGATTGGAAAAATCGAAAACTTGGCAAGGCTGGTCGTAAGCGTCTAATGGGTATTCGCCCAACAGTACGTGGTACCGCTCAGCATCCAGACAGTCACCCCCACGGTGGTGGTGAGGGTCGTAGTGGTGTTGGTTTAAAATATCAGAAAACACCTTGGGGTAAAATTGCAGCTCCAGGTAAAAAAACTCGCAGTCCCAGAAAAACTAATAAATGGATTGTGCGTGATCGTCGTAGTAAAAGTTAAAGGAAAATTAATTAATGTCTAGATCAAATAAAAAAGGACCATTTGTTGATCAAAAGCTTCTTAAAAAAGTGATGAAGCAAAAAGAAAACAATGACAAGACTCCGATTAAAACTTGGAGTAGAGCTTGTACTATTGCTCCAGAATTTGTTGGACATTCTTTTTTAGTTCATCAGGGTAAAAACTTTGTAGAAGTTTTTATCTCTGAGATGATGGTTGGTCATAAATTAGGTGAGTTCGCTCCCACTCGTACCTTTAGGGGTCACGGCAAGATGGTTAAAAGAATTTTGGCTAAAACTTAAAATCAGTATTAGGAAAAAATGATTATTACTGCAACACAAAAAAATACTAGACAAACTGCGCGCAAGGTTCGCTATGTAGCTGACGTTGTTAAAAAAATGTCTATTGAAGATGCACTAAAGCAATTAGCGGTAATGGAGCGCAGAGCCAGCTTAGTGATATTGAAAACCTTGCGTCAAGCGATTGCTAACGCAACAAACAATCATCAATTATCGCTTGATGAATTGAAAATAAAAAACATTGTGGTTGATGTTGCACCAACTTACAAACGTTGGAGAGCAGTCAGTCGTGGTCGAGCTCATACTATTTTAAAGAGATCATGTCACATTAAAGTAGAATTAGAGAAAAAAGAAGCAGTCAAAAAAGAACCAGTCAAAAAAGAAGATAAACTAAGTAAAAAAGATCAAGAAGAAAAAAAATTAGCAAAAACCAAGAAAACAACTGAAACAGCTAAGACAAAAAAAGCAGAAAAACCAAGAAAAAAAGTTAGTAGTAAAACTAAGACTACAACTAAAAAAGTAAGCAAAAAAAGTAAAGAATAAATATGGGACAAAAAGTTAATCCAACTCTATTGCGTATAGGCGGAATTTTCAGCTGGAAATCCCGTTGGTTTGCTGACAAAAGTAATTACTCAGCCAATGTTCTAGAGGATTATCGCTTGCGTCAATATTTAGAGAAAAAACTATCAAATGCTGGATTAGTAGAAATTAATATTAAGCGCTCAATTAGTAAATTAACTTTAATTATTGAAGTGGCCAGACCAGGTGTAGTTATCGGTAAGGGAGGACAAAACTTAGAGAGAATTAAGGCTGGAGTTGATAAAATTGTTAATCTTTCAAAAATTAAAAAAGAGCAGTCTCGCATTGAATTAAAAATTGAAGAAGTAAAAAAACCAGATTTGAGTGCTAAATTAGTGACGGAGAGAATAATTAGTCAATTAATTGCTCGTTATCCTCATCGTCGAGCTGTTAAACAGGCAATGGAAAAGGTAATGGGTGCAGGAGCGAAGGGAGTAAAAATTCAACTGTCTGGAAGAATTGCTGGCGCAGAAATTGGCCGCAGTGAAAAATACTTTCAGGGTAGCATTCCCACTCAAACTTTGAGAGCTAATATTGATTATTATGAGCAGCCAGCCAAAACTAGATCTGGTTATGTTGGTATTAAAGTTTGGATTTATAAGGGAGAAATTGTTTAAAATTAGGAAATTTAAAAATGTTGCAACCAAAAAAAGTTAAATACCGCAAGATGTTCAGGGGCAAAAACCGAGGGGTGGCTAGTCGTGGAACTGAATTGGTTTTTGGTGATTTTGGTTTGAAAGCAATTGAGGGTGGTGAATTGTCTGCTAGACAAATTGAAGCCGCTCGTAAAAAAATTACTTATGTGACCAAAAGAGAAGGTAAATATTGGATTAAAGTTTTTCCACACAAGCCTTTAACAAAAAAACCTGTTGGAGTCAAAATGGGTTCAGGTAAAGGAGCAATTGATCAATATGTAGCGCCAGTTAAACCAGGATTTATCTTATTTGAAGTTGGTGGTGTAAGTGAATCTATTGCTCGTTCTGCTCTAAATAAGGCTGGTCACAAATTATCAGTTAAAACTATATTCGTAAAGAAATAAAATGAAATCTAACGACATTAAAGCATTACACGATAAGGATCAATCAGAATTAAAGAAGGAGTTAAGTGCTTTAATTAAGGATTTGGCAGGAATGCGTTTACTAGCTAAAGCTGGTAAGCTTGATAGTCCTGCTAAACTAAAAAACTTACGCAAGGACATTGCTCGTATTAAAACAATATTACGTGAAAAAGAATTAAGACAGTCAATATGAAAAAATTAAATGGTAAAGTTGTATCACTAAAAAATCAAAGAACGGCTAGCGTTGAAGTCAGTCGAATGTGGGCTCATCCTCTTTATGGAAAAAGAGTTAAGCGTAGCAAAAACTTTGCTAGCGATTACGATCCCAAAAAAATTAGTTTGGTCGTTGGTGATACAGTGGAAATTCATGAATGCAGACCTATTAGTAAAACTAAAAGTTTTAAAGTAATAAAAAAAATTGAGAAATAAAAATGATACAACTTAGAAGTGTTTTAAATATTGCAGACAATAGTGGCGCTAAAAAAATTAGGGTCATCCAAGTTTATGGTGGCTCTAAAAGAAGATTTGGCACAGTCGGAGATGTGGTTGTTGCTTCAGTGATTAGCGCTGATGCTGGTGGAAATTTAAAAAAAGGTGAAAAAGTAAGAGCGGTGATTGTTAGGACAGCTAAAGAAAAGAGACGTTCCAGCGGAGAATATTTAAGATTCGATGATAATGCGGCAGTTGTTATTCAAGCTCGTGACAATAAAGAACCAGTAGGAACACGTGTGTTTGGACCCATAGCTCGTGAAGTTAAAGAAAATGGTTTTAGCAAAATTGCTAGCTTAGCACCGGAGGTATTATGAAATTTAAAGTTGGCGACAAAGTACTAATAACTGCTGGTAAAGACAAGGGTAAAAAAAGCGTAATTGTAGGCTTATTAACTAGAGAAAATAAAGTTTTAGTTAAAGATATTAATCTTTATTTTAAGCACGTTAAACCTTTTATGGATAAACCTGGAGAGAAAATTAGACGCGAGAGACCTTTACCAGTAGCTAATATTGCTGTTTTAAATGATAAAGATCAAGCTGATCGTTTAGCTTATCGTAAAACAGCAGATGGACAAAAGGAGCGTTTTTTCAAAAAGACAGGCAAACTAGCTAAAGTAGAAAAACTAGAAAAAGCGGTTAAAGAAGATAAAAAAGCTAAAAAGAAAGCTAAAAAAACTACTGTTCAAGCTGATCTTGATCAAAGTATCAGTGGTCAAAAATTGTCTCAAACGGCAATTGAGACTGAAAAAAAATCAAGTAAAAAAGCTGTCAGTAAAATTGGTAAAATCGCTAGAATCAGAAAAACTCAGGACAAAGGTTAAATATGAATCGTTTAAGAAAACAATACCATGAAGAGGTGGCAGCAACTCTCAAAAAAGAGTTTAAGCGACCAAACTTGTTTGCTGTTCCCAAAATTGAAAAAATTGTTTTAAACATGGGTGTAACTGATCCAGCTGATCCAAAAGCTAGAGAGAAGGTTATGCCTGTTTTGATTAAGCAATTTGAAATCATTGCTGGACAAAGACCTATGATTACTAAAGCTCGTCAGGCTATTTCGAATTTTAAATTACGCAAGGGTGATCCTATGGGTGTAATGGTAACCCTAAGAGGTGAGCAAATGTGGGAGTTTTTGGACAAATTAATTTCTTTAGTTTTACCTAGAGTAAAAGACTTCCGTGGAGTACCAAAGACGGCTTTTGATGGTCGAGGAAATTATAGTTTGGGTATTGAAGAACAAATTGCGTTTCCAGAAATTGATTTTGATCAAATTGAAAAAATTCGTGGTTTACAAGTTAATATAGTAATTAGCAATAGCAACGATGAACAGTCATTGCGTCTGTTGGAATTACTAGGCATGCCTTTTGAAAAGGAAGAATTGAGAAGGAATAAATAATTTATGGCTAAAAAATCAAAGATTGCTAAATCTAAAAAACTTTTAAAAAAGAGAGCTACTTATCTTAAAGCTGGTAAGCGTAAAAAAAATAGAGTCTCGACTAGAGGCGTAAACCGTTGTAAAATTACCGGTCGTCCTAGAGGTTACATGCGTTTCTTTGGTTTAAGTCGTTTAACTTTTAGAGAATTAGCAAGTAAAGGCGAATTGCCAGGAGTAGTTAAAAGCAGTAAGTAAGGAAGAATAAAATAAAAAATATGACCGATCCAATTGCAGACATGATCACCAGAATAAAGAATGCGTGTATGGCAGAACGTAAAGATCTTGTGATGCCTCATTCAAAAGTGAAAGAAGCAATTGTTAAATTGCTTAAAGAACATAACTATATTACAGATTACGAAGTAATAGAAAAAAAGCCACAAAGTGAAATTAAGATTATTTTGCGATATGTGGGTAAATTAAGTGCTATTACTAATGTAAAACGTGTGTCTAAACCAGGAAGAAGAACTTATGTTAAGGCTGATGAAGTTCCCAAAACCTTAAATGGTTATGGTCTAACAATTTTATCAAGCAATTTAGGAATTATGGATGACAAAGCAGCTCGTAAAGCCAAAGTCGGTGGTGAAATACTTTGTCAAATTTGGTAAAAAATATGTCAAAAATTGGTAAAAAAACCATCACTATTCCGGAGCAAGTCATAGTTACTGTGGCTGATGACAGTGTATCTATTCGTGGTCCTAAGGGTGAATTAAAGACAAATTTAGTTAGTGGAATTAAGGTTAAAGTTGAAAATAAAGAAATTGTTGTTGAACGCAAGAATAATTTGAAACAGAGTCGAGCTAATCACGGCCTAATAAGAAGTTTACTCGCCAACAACATAATGGGAGTAACCGAAGCTTATAAAAAAACTTTAAAATTAGTGGGAACTGGTTACCGAGTCAGCAGTGCTGGAGCAGGATTGAGTATGACCTTAGGTTTTTCTCATCCAGTAACGGTTGATGCAGTACCAGGAATTACTTTCAAAATAGAAGGTAATGACACTATTCATGTTGAAGGTATAGATAAACAATTAGTTGGTCAAGTAAGTGCTAATATTCGTAGTCTAAGACCGCCAGAACCTTATTTAGGTAAAGGAATTAGATATAGTGACGAAGTAGTAAGAACCAAACCAGGAAAGACCGTGGCCTAATAATGTTAAATATCAAAAAGACACTTAACCAGCGTATTAAGAGACAAAAACGAGTCCGTGCCAAGATCGTTGGTACTAGTAAGCGACCTCGTTTAACTGTTTTTCGCTCCAATAAACACCTATATTTACAGGTTATTGATGATTCTAAAGGTAAAACTTTAGTGGCTGGTGCAGATTTTGGAAAGAAAAGAAACTATAAAGGTACTAAAAGCGAAAGATCAATTTTGGCTGCTCAAGAATTATTGGAAAAGTTAAAGGATAAAAAAATTAAATCTTTAGTGTTAGATCGCTCTTATTATAAATATCATGGTCGAATAAAATTAGTAGCTGATACTCTGAGAAAAGGTGGTATTAATCTATAAAACATATGGCAAGAAATAATTTTCAAAAACACAATCAACCCAAAGAATTTGAAGAGAAGGTGATTCAAATTTCTAGAGTTTCTAAAAAAACCAAAGGTGGTAATAAAATTGGTTTTTCTGCTCTATTGGTGGTTGGTGATCGAAAAGGTAAAGTAGGAGTGGGTTTAGGTAAGGCAACTGATGTTTTATCAGCCATACAAAAAGGGGTCAAAAAAGCTAAGCAAAAAATGATTCAAGTACCTCTAGATGGAACGACAATACCTTTTGCAGTAACTGTGAAACGAGGAGCTGGAAAAGTCATGTTAAAACCAGCTAGTAAAGGAACTGGAGTGATAGCCGGAGGTCCAGTTAGAGCTGTGGTAGAAGTTGCTGGAGTGAGAGATGTGGTAGCAAAAATTATGGGTAGTGACAATCAAGCTTCTAGCGTTCATGCTACTTTTAAAGCACTCAATCATATAGCTAATTTAGTTAAAATCAAAGGTATTAAATTGCGCTCTATTGCTGAAATAGAGGCAGAAGAACGTCAAAAAATGGCTGCAATTCAGGCAGAAGCTAAAGAAAAAGCTCAGACTCAAAAACAAAATGAAACCCAAGCGAAAAAAGAAGATAACAATCAAGCTAAGAAGAAGGAAAAAGCTAAATCTAAAGTTAAACCTAAATCTAAAAAAGCAGTAAAAGCAAAAAGTTAAATATGTCCTTACTCAATCAACTTAAAAAAACCAGCTCTAAATCCAGTAAACGCTTAGGTCGTGGTTATGGTTCAGGAAAAGGTGGTCACACAGTGGGTCGAGGCCAAAAAGGTCAAAAATCTAGAGTAGGTTCAAAGATACCCCTCTGGTTTGAAGGTGGCTCACTACCTTTAACCAAACGCTTGCCAATGTGGCGAGGTAAAGGGCGTTTTAAAACTCTCAGATTAACAGCAGAGCTAACTTTTGATGATTTAAACACTATGGATTTAGAAGAAATTAGTTTAGATAGTTTAAAATTAAATAAGTTAATAGATTCTCGTTTTAAACAAGCCAAGATTATTAAAAAAGGTAAATTAAATAGAAAAATTAATGTTAAAGGAATTGCGGTTAGTCAAGCAGCTAAAAAAGAAATTGAATCATTAGGTGGAAAAGTAGAATAAATATATATAAAATAGAATTTTGTGCTAGAACAAATAATTACAAAGATTCAGGCCATTTTTGCTAATCAAGCGCTTAAAAAAAAGCTCATTTTCACTCTAAGCATTTTTGCTCTCAGTCGATTGCTTGCTCATATTCCTGTTCCAGTGGTAGATGTTGAACGTCTACGATTAATTTTTGCTTCAAATCAATTTTTGAGTTTTCTTAATTTATTTGCTGGTGGTACTTTAGCTAGATTTTCAATTGTAGCAGTGGGGATTAATCCATATATTACGGCCTCTATTGTTATGCAACTTTTAGGAATGGTGATTCCCAAGATTAAAGAAATGCAGAAAGAAGGAGAAGCTGGTCAAGCTAAGCTTAACCAATATATGCGCATCATTTCTGTTCCCGTGGCAGCTATTCAGGCTGTAGCTACTTTAGCTCTGCTTAATTCTCAGGGCTTGCTAGTTAATACTCAGCCCAGTTTTATGGCAATAGTGATTTTAACTTTAATTGGAGGATCGATGTTAATTATGTGGTTGGGTGAGTTAATTTCGGAATATGGAATTGGTAATGGCATTTCGATGATCTTATTGGTGGGTATTGTTAGTCAGATTCCTGCGAGCATTGGTCAATCATTTTTAGCTGGGGACAGTGGTCAGTTAACAGTGATATTAGTTATTTTAGCCTTAACTTTGGCGGTAATTGCTTTAGTTGTTTTCTTTAATGAGGCTGTACGTAAAGTTAATATTCAATATGCTAAGCGTATTCAGGGTGGTAGACAAGTTGGAGGACAAAGCAGTCATTTGCCAATTAAAGTTAACGTAGCTGGAGTAATGCCTATTATTTTTGCGGTTTCTTTGATGATGTTACCACCATTTTTAGGTCGAGTTTTGACTTTAAGTGGCCGAGAATTTCTAATTAATTTAGGAGAACGTTTAAATGTTGTTTTTTCTCCAACTAGCATTTGGTATTTAGTTACCTATTTTGTTTTAGTGTTTGTATTTAGTTATTTCAGTGCCATCATTTTCTTTAACGCTGAAGACATTAGTGAAGAATTAAAGAAAAGTGGAGCTTTTATTCCGGGAATTAGGCCTGGAGGACCGACTCGTAAATACTTAGAGTTTGTAGTGACTAGGGTCACTTTTGCTGGAGCTCTTTTCTTAGCTTCAATTGCTGTTCTACCAACGATAGCTCAGATGTTGACGAATATTCAGGCTTTAGCTGTAGGAGGAACAAGTGTGCTAATTGTGGTTTCTGTAATTTTAGAAACAGCTAAGCAGGTTGAGTCTCAACTATTAAGTGAAAATTACGATCGTTATACAAAATTAAGTTAGTAATTTATAGCCGAAAGGTATTATGAAATTAGTTTTAATTGGTATTCAGGGAGCGGGTAAGTCTACTCAGGGTAATTTATTATCTGAAAAATACAACATTCCCTACTTATCTTCTGGACATATTTTTAGACAAATGGCAAAGAGTAAAACAGCTTTAGGTCGTTGGGTTAAAGAAACAATTAATGCTGGTTTTTTAATTCCTGATGACAAAGCCTTGGAAGTAGTGATTGAATATCTAAAAAAACCTGAATATGAAAAGGGTTTTATTTTGGATGGTTTTCCTAGAACCGTTCCTCAAGCCAAAGCTTTTGAAAAATTTACTCAGGGCGAAGAGATTGTAATTTTAATTGATGTATCAGATAAAGAAGCTTTATGGAGAATTTCAGGTAGAGAAGCTGATCGAGAAGATGAAACGCTGAAAGCTATCAGAAAAAGGATAGATCTTTTTCACGAGAAAACTTCAAAAGTATTGGATTATTATTCTGAACGCAAACACTTAGCAGTAGTTGATGGTGAACAAAGTGTTCAAGCAGTTTTTAATGGTATTGTTGCTAAGGTAGAACAGATTAGTGCTAAGGATAAGAAAAAAAGTAAAAAAACAGCAAAATAGCCAGATTTATAAGTGATTTTTTTTGCTAAATCTGGTATAATGCTCGTTTATGGGAAAAGTACAAGAACATAAACGTGCTGCCAAGGCTAAGCGTCAAGTTGACTTTACTTTGTCTAGCGCACAGAGCCAAAGCGATCGCTTTGAGATTATTGGCGAAGTTGAGTCTTGCTTACCAAACACAATGTTTAAGGTAAGAGTAATTGATTCAACGGCAGAGCAGATGAAAGGTCGTTTATTACTGGGTACTTTAGCAGGCAAAATGCGTCTTTATCGAATTCGAGTTATGCCTGGTGATCAAGTAAAAGGCTACGTTAGTAAATACGATTTAACAAAGTGTAAGATTACCTATCGCTCAACCAATAGGCAATCTAAAACAAATCAGTAGGAGTAAAATATTCCTTAATAGGCCAATTTAACTCTTTAAAAATTTGGTCTAGTAGGGTATATTGCACGTCTGTCATTATGAAAGTAAAAGCATCATTAAAGAAAATGTGTAAAAATTGCAAGCTTGTTAAGCGACGCGGCAAATTATATGTAATTTGCATTAATCCTAAACACAAGCAGAGGCAAGGATAAACTATGCCACGTATTGCGGGACATGATATACCAGATAATAAAAAGATCAATTTTTCTTTACAGTATATTTATGGCATTGGTCCTCATTTAGCTGAAGAAATAGTTAAAAAATGTAAGATCAATCCAGATAAAAGAGCTAAAGAATTAACTGGTGAAGAAATAAACCGTATTCAAGCGGCACTTGATACTTATATGATTGAGGGTGATTTACGTCGTGAAGTTAACGACAATATCGCTCGTTTAAAAAGAATACAAGCTTATCGTGGTTTACGACATATTGCTGGTTTGCCCACTCGTGGTCAAAGAACCAGATCTAATGCAAGAACTAAACGTGGAGCTAGACGTACCATTGGTTCAATGTCTAAAGAAGCCGCGAGTAAATTAGAAGAGGCCAAGAAAGCCAAGTAATAAGGATGGGTTATGGCAGAAGCTAGTAAAAAAACAAACACTAAAAAGAAAAAGACTAACTATAGAAAAAGCACCAAAACAGTGACTAAGGGTCGACTATATGTTAGTGCTACTTTTAATAATACCTTGGTTAGTGTTACAGATGAAAAAGGTAATGTTTTATGTTGGGAGAGCACTGGGGGTTCAGGATTCAGTGGTTCCCGTAAGTCAACTCCTTATGCAGCTACCATTACTGTAGAGAATGCTGTTAACAAAGCTAAAAATAATTACGGAATGAATCAAATGGAAGTTTATTTAAAAGGACCTGGGCCAGGTAGAGATGTTGCTCTACGTGTATTGAGAGCCCAAGGAATCAGAGTAACTATGATTGCTGATCTGACACCAGTACCACACAATGGTACTAGACCAAGAAAGGCTAGAAATTAAATTTTTAAGAAATTAATATGGCAAGATATAGTGGTCCAAAACAAAAATTACAAAGACAAATCGGCGAAGATTTGGGTTTAAAAACTAACGCTTTAAAAACAGCTAGGCGTTTGGCTGTTAGACCTGGTCAGCATGGTGCTAAAGCACATCGAAGAATGTCCGATTATGCACTGCAGTTGAAAGAGAAACAGAAATTAAAATACATTTACGGTATTTTAGAGAGACAATTACGTAAAATTTTTGAAGAAGCTAGTAAGAATCCTGCAGCGACTGGTACTGCTTTATTGAGTTTACTGGAAAGACGTTTAGACAATGTTGTTTATCGTGCTAGTTTTGCTTTAACTAGAGCTTCTGCTAGACAGCTAGTTAATCATGATCACTTTTTGGTTAATGGGAAGAAAATGAATATTCCATCTTATGTAGTTTCTGTGGGAGATGTGATTAGTATGAAAAAGAGTCGAACAGCTAAGATCCCACAAGTAGCAGCGGCTATCGAAGAAGAAAGAATGATTCCTGATTGGTTGGAAGTAAAAGGGACTTCAATTAAAATTGCAAAATTACCAATTAGAGAAGATATCGTTGAAAAAATTGACGAACAATTAATAGTTGAATATTACAATAGATAATAATTATAAATCTAGAAACAGATTCCTCTTATGAGGGAGGTGAAACAAAGGAGAAAAAAACATGGCAAAAGCCTTAGAAAATTACAATATTACTAGCCCAGTATTTACTGTGAGTGAAGTGGAAACTAATGGTTCACGTTCAAGCATTGTTGTTGAGCCTTTAGAGAATGGCTATGGTCATACACTTGGTAATGCATTACGTAGAGTTCTACTCACCTCTATACCAGGTTTAGCCATTACTAAATTAGGTATTGAAGGCGTTAGTCATCAGTTCACTACTTACGAAGGCTTAAAAGAGGACATAGTTGATTTAATTTTAAATCTAAAAAACATTCGTATAAAATCGGACAGTGATGAGTCAGGAATTTTGAGACTTAATGCTAAGGGTCCTAAGGAAATTACTGCCAAAGAAATTGAGTGTGAAGCTGGTTTTGAGATTATCAACAAAGATCTTTACCTAGCGACCCTTGCTAAGGGAAAAAGCATCGAAATTGAAATGGTGGTGGAGTCTGGTCTAGGCTATAAGTTAGCTAAAGAAATAGAAATTGAGAATGTTGGTCAAATAGCGGTTGATGCCCTATTTTCACCAGTAATCAAGGTGGCTTACCACGTTGAGGCTACTCGAGTTGGTAGTCGTACTGACTATGATCGAATTGTTTTTGATATTAAGACTGACGGCAGTATTACTCCGTTACAAGCTGTCAAGCAAGCCAGCGAAATTTTAATAGCTCAATTTAAACAAATCGTCGATCCAGTATTGCCAGAAGTGGAAGAAGAATTACCAGAAATAAGCCCTGAAGAATTAGAAGTTATGCGTTTGACCGTAGAAGAATTAGATTTGCCTACCAGAATTGCTAACGCCTTGCGTAAAGGTGGTTTTGAAACTGTTAAAGATCTTTTGGCTGCTAATAAAGCTGAGATATCTAAGGTGAAAAATTTGGGAGGTAAAAGCATAGATTTGATTGAAGAAGCATTGTCTAAAAAAGGAGTGGTATTGCCAGCCTAGGAGTCGAACATGAAACATCGTATAAAAGCTAAACATTTTAATCGTGATACGCAAAGTCGTAAGGCTTTATTTCGTAATTCATTGCGTGGTCTAATAGAGCATGGTCAAATTGAAACAAGTGAAGCTAGAGCAAAAGAGCTACGTCGTTTGGCAGACAAACTAATTAGTCGTGCTCAAAAAGGCGATCTAGCTGCTCGTCGAGAAGTTCACAAATTTTTTGGTAAAAGAGATGTGGTTAACACCCTTTTTGACCAGGTAGTTCCTGCTTTAGGAGATCGAAAAAGTGGTTTTTGTAGCTTGGAAAAACTGAGTAATCGTCGTGGAGACAATATGATAGTTTATCGTTTAAGTTTACTGCTTGATGAAAAAAAGTGGCAAAGTTTAAAAAATGAGAATAAAAAGGTTGAAAAAAAGAAATCAGAAACTGCTAAAAAAAGCCCAGCTAAGAAAAAATTACAGCCCAACGTTAAAAAAACAACTAAAAAAACGACAAGCAAAAACACTGCTAAGAAAAAAGAGGATAAAAAATAATCATGTCAAACAATAAAACTTTTATTCAAAAAAAAGAAGAAATCAAGCGCCAATGGTTTGAATATGATGCTGAAGGCAAAGTTTTGGGTCGTTTAGCCACTGAAATTGCTGAAAAACTCATTGGTAAGCACAAAGTGACATATACCCCTCATAATGATGGTGGTGACTATGTGGTAGTAATCAATGCTGAGAAAATAGAAGTTACTAGAAACAAGGCTAATAAAAAAATTTATTATTGGCACACTGGTTTTCCAGGAGGTATTAAACAACGAACTTTTGCTGAAATGATTGAAAAAAATCCAAGTAAAGTGATTGAGTTGGCAGTTAAAAACATGCTTCCAAAAAACCGTCTCCGTGATCAACGTTTGTCGAGATTGAAAATCGTTGTGGGAGACAAACATCCTTATCAGAGTCAAATAAAGGCAAAATAGTATGGCAATTCGCATGAACAAAAAAACCAATAAAATTAAGAAGGTGGTTAAGAAAACTCCTAAGCTTAAAGCTAAAAAAGCTCAAACTAAAGCTACCGTTAATTTTAAACTGCCAAACAGCAAATATGTTGAGGCTATTGGTCGTCGTAAAACTGCTAGTGCCAGAGTTAGAATCTATGAAGGATCTGGAGATTTAGTGGTGAATGATCAGTTGGTAGCCGATTATTTCTCTGGAGTTAGAAATGCTGCAGCTATTTATATGCAGCCTTTTAATTTGACAGGAACAAAGGGTAAGTTTGCTTTTTCTATCAAAGTTACTGGTTCAGGAAAGAGAGCACAATTAGATGCTGTGGTACATGGTTTAGCAGGTGCCCTTATTAAACATAATCCAGAATTTCGTACTTTCTTGAAACCAGCTGGTTTATTAACCAGAGATGATCGCATGAAAGAAACACGCAAAATTGGTATGGGAGGAAAAGCTCGTCGTAAGAGACAGTCTCCTAAACGCTAATCAATATCTTTAAGTAATTTATTTTTTTATAATAAAAAACCCACTAAATAAGTGGGTTTTTAATATTTAATTCTTTTTTTACCAAATTTCTCTTTTAAGAGGTTTGCCTACTCGGAAATTAACAACTCGGTGACCTTTAACAAGTTGACGTTTGGTTTTATCACCAAAAGGCTCAACATGTTTGTCTTCTACTTTGCCAACGTAAAAAGTGCCGAAACCAGAAATAACGGTTTTTTCACCTTTTTTTAAAGTACGAATAATTTCATCAAAAATTGCTTCAACAGCTTCGTTTGCAGCTTTTTTAGTTAGGTGGGCTTTTTTAGCTACAATGTTAATTAGTTCAGACTTGGTCATTGTTTGCTCTTTCTTTTTTAATTTATAATTTGCTTTTTTAAGTATGAATTAGTGTACTAGTTTGAGTTATTAAGTCAAGTGGCAATTAAAGCATTTTTTGTTGATGTAGCAATACAGACATCATTCCTAAAAAATCATAGGCGAGGTCACGAGTACTAGCATAACGGCCTCCAACCGTAGACTGATGTAATTCATCACTAATGGCATAAAGTAAGGTTAAAAACAGGGGCCAAAGATAGTGTTTTTTGGTCAAATTTTTAGCGGGATTAGTCTTTGAGTAAGCTTGAAAGATTAAATAATAGAGAATTGCGTAGACAAACATGTGTGCCATTTTCTTAAAGAGAAAATCTAATAAAGAAATGTTGAATCCTGGTAGTCTTGTTTGGTCAGATAAAATAAATATAAGTAAGGCCCACAAAACACTAGGTAGGTAGGCTTTAACATAAAGACTAAAAGGCTTGTTTTTAGTGTTGGTGATTTTGCTCATAGCTTAGTAAAACTGCAGCAATAATAAGTAGAGAACTTCCTATTATAGCATTGACGATAGCTGTTTTAAGAATTCTTTGACCTAAAAAAACTAGGCGAGGCTTGGGAAAGTCTTGGGTGTTTTGGCAGTCAATCTTTAAGTTTTTAAAATTTTGATAATTGCTAAAGTATTTTTCTAATATATCCTGCTTATTAAGCATCTCTTTTTGTTTAATTGTTATTTTGTTTGCTTGATCCAATTCAGGTTTTTTTTCAGTTTCTTGATTTTGAGTATCATTAATTGTTGGGATGGGTCTGATAGTTGGACTAGGGGTGTTGCTTGGAGTAACTGTGGGTTCATTGATTGGAGTGGGAATTACATTGAGTGCGAGAGGACTAGGTTCACCAAGGACAAAAAAAGAATTTTCAATATCAGTTCGTAACCAGCTTAAGTCCTTTTGACTACTGGTGTAGGTCATTTCATCAATAAGTTCTCCTTCTACATTTTTTAAGATGACGCTGTCGCCATCATTATTAAGACCTGATAATTCAACTATCAAGAGGTTGTCTAAGCAGTCTTCATTTCCACTAAATTGATAAATAATTCGTTTGTTATCGCTAATAGTAAAATTCTTGTATTCTTCAGGAAAAAGTTGTTTATCTCCAAAATTAAGTATTTCTACCCATTCGCTACCAGAGCTGGGATTAGGGAAGACTTCATTGATAATAAGTGTTGGGACTAAAGGGTTCACCTAAATATTATTGATTGAGAATTAGACAGATGTTTGACAATAAAAAGCTAGGCATTAAAAAACCAGCTCATCTGAGCTGGTTTTTCTTGGTTTTAAAATCAATTGCTTGAGATTAATAACGGTCACTGCGGCCACCTGAACGGTTACCTCCGTAGTTGCGTTGACCACCGAAACCACCACGTTGGTTATTGCGGGGTTGGCGGGGTCTAGCCAAATTAACGATGACTTCTCGGTCACCAATCTTTTGACCACTCATGCCATCAATGGCAGCTTGAGCTTCTTCTTCGCTATTCATTTCGATAAAGGCAAAGCCTTTTGGTCGACCTGACATACGATCAGTGATCAAGTTTACATTGGCAATTTCGCCAAATTTAGAGAAAACTTCTTGCAGTTCCTCTTGAGTAGTACTAAAAGGTAGATTGCCAACAAAAAGTTTCTTTTTGTTTGGTTCTTCTTGTCTATAATCAGACATGTTTTCCTTTTTTCTGTTGTAAAACTATTTTTACAACAATAATAATAATTACCCTTAATTAAGGGTCATCTTTTGTTTTGAACTATGGAGGGAATAATATTGGACCTCGACACGTTTTCAATCTAAGACTAAATACATTATATCATTAAATCGCTAGAAAACTAGGGTTTGTGCTTTCTGTGCTTCTGGAGGGAATCGAACCCTCGTTTTTGGTTCCGGAAACCAATGTTTTATCCACTAAACTACAGAAGCAGAAACTGAGTTTAAAAAATATTTTGTCAATTATATTTTGAATTTCAACTATTGTACTATAATAACTGTATGCAAGATTTAAAAGTGGTCATTATTGTTGGAACTAGCAGAGAAAATAGGGAATCAATTAAAGTGGTTCGCTTGATTGAAAAGGTGACAAAAGATTTTAATGGTTTTAAAGTAAAAGTTTTGGATCCTATTGAATTTAATTTTTCCGAAAATGATCTTGAGCCAACCCGTAGTAATCCTGGGTATAAAAAAATGATTGAAGAAGCGGACGCTCTTCTAATGGTAATTCCTGAATATAATCATGCTTATCCGGCTATTCTCAAACGAGTTTTAGATAGCGAATACAGTGTTTATTTACACAAGCCAGTGGCTT